>LDZT01008343.1_pt1 | contig 144123 bp, 142 predicted proteins | sample 615521 | NCBI WGS metagenome assembly LDZT01 (sample SAMN03408292, study PRJNA278302) | terrestrial metagenome | isolation source: oil reservoir sample SB1 | place: USA: Alaska, North Slope, Schrader Bluff formation | collected 2011-09 | reverse complement strand
ATCATCTAAATTTTTCGATTTACAAAAAATTTTGTCTTTCATTTTTAATATAAAGAAACTTACTAAAAATAATATTACTAAACTCAATAAAATAAATATCGTTTGAAAACTTTTTTCTAAATATTTTGATAAGTATGAAAAAATAGAAAAAAACAATATCATTTTAATCCCCTTACTTAATTATTTTAAAGATATGAGTATAATAATAAAAACTTTATAAGCAAATTTTTAATATTTTTTTTATTATAAATCGATATTAGTATTTCTATTTTTCCCTTTAACATCCCTATTTTTATTTTAACCTAAAATTTTCTAAAAACAAGAAAAATTCTCTATCTATAAACTTTAAAAAATCTTTATATCATTAAAATAGCTTTATAATAAAACTTGCTTTTGGTGTTTTAAAAAAAGAATTCAATACCCCAAAATGTCACACTGTCAAGCACCGTCCCCTCGAGAGCATATTCTAATAATAGGTTTTTTCTAACAGTTTTATGTTAATGGATTACAGAACCATTAAGTATTATTTTATTTTCCCTTCAAGTTCCAAATTTCTTAATTCATTTAGTTTAGAAGATATTTCACTAAAATCACTTTTATCATTAGATATTATTTGTTCATAAGTGAGTTTATTAATAATGTTTGATAACTTATAAAATATCCTTATCATATTAGATGCAATTTCTGCTAATTGTTCTAAATCATGTCTGTCAATTTCATCACCATCAAAATATGAAAGTGCAAATCCTATAAGATCATCTGATTGATCCAGCAGATAATTTATTAATACGATTGAACTATATGGTATTTTATAGTTTCGTAACTCTTTTGTATATTCATTATTTAATGGTTCCGACTTTGATAAAAGTCTGACTTTTTGTTCTAATATATATTTTTGTTTAATATGTAAATAAATTAATATGGGTAAAATGCCTTCATTGATATACTTGTTTCTGTAACTTTCAATAACTTTTTTTTTATTTTCTTGTTCATTAAAATATTTATTACTAAAAAAAACTAAAGAACCTCCTATAATTGTGGATAGAAGATTAATAATTAAATTATACAGTTCCATTTTTTTCTCCTTTTTTAAAAAATTTTTGATTTGTTTTTTGTCTATCACATTTTGTAATTTATACCCTAGCAATAAGTTCAGCATGTTCTATAAATATTTTTATTATTTCCATAATAGTACCAAAATCCACCTTTGTATACTGTTTATATTTTAAACTTTCAAAAACCATACATGATTTTAATATTATTTTTTTATGCCTACAAAGAATTTTAAAATGTCACACTGTCAAGCACTGTCCCCAGAGTTACACAATCTCCTATGATTTTATGGAGCGAAATTGTTTTATTTTAACTTTCTTTATCATATTTATATCTTTTTTTATTTTTACTGTTTTTCTTTCAATCCATACAACTCCAGCACCTTCTCATCCAACTCCTTTTGTATTTCATCCAATCTTTCTTCTGCTTTTTGCTCACTTATTTGTTTTGAAAATTTTTGTTTTTGTATTGATACAGCACGGTTAAATATATCTTCAAATTCTTTTAATTGGGTTAGCGTGGGAATGATTATGGGGAGTTTGCGGGCATCGTTAATTTGAAAATGAACAGTTGTATTAATAAATGTATTAAGATATAAACTCATAAAGCGAGAGTTTAATAAGCAGATTAAATATTTGTTGTTAATTTGTTGCATATTGGAGAATAAGGACATGCTCAAAACATCGTGAACACTTTTTTCTTTAATTCTACATCTAATATCATAACTTACATCTGTCCAGCAAAACCCTTCACGAAAGTAGAATTGTGGATTACGAACAACGGGCATTCCTTGACCTTTTTTACCTGAATTGTCTTTTAAAAACTTTACATTCTCTCTACTCCAATCAATGTAATAAGGTGTGGGTGCCCACCAGCGATTGCCATCTTTATCGCCTTTGTCGTAAGGGACAAATGTTTTTTTGCCTTTTATTCCATTTAATTTTTCATCTTCAGTCAAAGCTTCTACATCTGCAATTTCATCCTTACTTACAATTCTGTATAGCCAACCCTGTCCAAAAATGTCTCTGCCATATTTTTCTTTTAAAGTGTCAAATAAATTTCTGATTTCATTCTCTGATAAGTTATTTAAATACTTTTCAACATCATTTTTATTTTTCAAATGTGAAAGCTCTTTTGGACTTTTATTTTGTATAAATGCCCAAAGTTTTTTAGGTCTCTCTTGTAAAATTTTTTCAGCAAATTTTGTACCGTCCAACACGCCTACATATTTGCCATTGTTAGCAGTAGCCAATCCTTGTCCGCCTTCGGTAATCAAACCAAGCAAGGTAATATCGCCAGGTTTTAGTGACTTTCGGTATTGTTCTAATGTGTGTTTATTTTTTTCTATGTTCTTGCTTGTAGAAATCAAATTCCACCATTCGTCCATAAGGGCTTTTACAGGTTTAGCAAGTTTTTCATAAACTTTAAGATTAAATTCATTAGGAACAAAAAAGATGTTATTCACAACATTTTTGAATACTTCTGTTGATACTTCATACACCTTTTTATTAGCCAGCCCCTTTTTTGCATCTATAAATAGCATAGTGTTATTTTCAGCATTAGTTTTTTGAACAATAGTTATACAAGTATCTACCATTGCCGATTCAAAAGGATTGGCAGTATCAACAAGATGAAGTAGTTTATTTTTTAATAACAGTTCTCTTAAATTTTTTTTAGTTTGAATAGTCCAGAAGGTTTTTGAGGATATATAAGCCAGAATACCATTGTCTTTAAGCAAATCAATTCCTTTAAAATAAAAATGATTATAAAGGTCATCTTCAAAATCATAGTGTTCTTTAAGAATCTTTTTATCTTTTTCATTGACACCTTTAGTGGAAACATAAGGTGGATTGCCAATCACAATATCAAAACCATCAGTAACGCCAAGCATCCATTCGGGGTCGAACCAGTCAGAAGTTTCGCCAGAAAAAGGATTCCAATTTGATAAATGGAGTTGACTTGTATATTCCTTACTTCTCGTTTCTTTCCATATTAGCATTGTTTCAAATAATTCTTTTTGAATTTCTTCTATTTCTTTTTTTGTCTTTTCCTTTTCAACAGAATGACTGTAAAAATATGTAGAAACTTTTTCCTTAAGTTCGATAATCAAATTTTGGATTTCATGAGATTGAATATCAAAAACTTTTGTTAATCCAATCAATGTATTTGCACAAACAAATTTAAATTCAAGGTTTGGTAAAGGTTCTATTTCAATATTTTCTTCCTCATTAAACTTTTGATCCACAATTAAAGTTAAAAAACATCTTAATTTTGATATTTCAACGGCAATAGATTGAATATCTACTCCATATATTGAATTCTTCAATATTCCCTTTTTATGAATATAATTAGGGTTCTGTTTAATTAAAAATTTTTTTGTAATTGTCCTAATACCTGTATCTTTAATTTGATTTAGTTGTTTTTCCAACCACTTTTCTGAATTCGGATCAATTTTTTGTAGTATCAAAGTTATCTTTTGAAGCATTCCTATTGGAAATGCACCTGAACCACAGGCAGGATCAAGTATTTTAACCTTTTCAAGTGAATCTAAAATCTTTTCTTTTTCATCATCATTTAGATCTTTCACAATTTCTTCATTTTCAAATTTCAGAAGATCTTCAATTTTTTTCTCTTCTATTCCAGTTTCATTTATTAGATAAAACTTTAAACTTTCATCTACCATGTAATCGACGATAGTTCTTGGAGTATAGTAACTTCCAGTTGATTTTCTTTTAGGCTTAGATGTTTCAGGATTTATCTCTGCAAGTAAATTTTCAAAAATTCTTCCAAGCATTTCAGGATCTATTGATAACTCTATGTCAACACTTGAGTTTTCATCAACTGTAAAATTATATGTTTCAAAAAGTTCAAATAGTTCTTTGAACCATTCGTTTTCAATTTTTAAACTATTTTCATATTTTGATAAGGATTGAAAACCCTGTTCATAAAAATCATCTTTATGTGGTTCAAATAAACCACCATTCAAAAATGGTATTTTTTCAAATAAAGATACCAACTTTTCATTCAAAAATGACTCTTTTAACTTTCTTTCATCTTCTTTAGTATTCAAAACCATAAAAAATAATGGTTCAACAACACGGTGATAATAATTTTTATTACCAATAATATCAACATCAAACAAATCTTTATCAATTATTCCTTTTTTAACCAAAAACCAACAAAATATCAATCTTCCTATCAACCTTACACCAAATTCCTGCCTTAATAATTTATTATTTGCTTCGGGTAATGTTAAACAACCTTTCTCATCTATTTTTTTTCTACCAATTATCCTTTTCCCTCCAACAAGTTTTGTGAATAACTTTGATATCTCATTATAGAATTCTTTATTTACAACTTCAATTGAAAACCTTTCTTTTAGATCTTTAAAATCTTTAACTCTCCCTTTTTTAATTAGATATGTAGTAGGTGTGTGAATCTTTGCATTTGTTCCTAAATAAAATGAATATCTTCTTGGATTTGAATACAAAGTTTCTATCTTGCCCTTATTAATATCAAAATCTATTTGGATAAGAGAAAATCTATAATTATCTGAATCTTTATTCAAAAATATACACAGAGAATTTTTACGCCCAAGTTTTCTCATAACCTTAAAAGACTCTCTTGTTAATGTGACTCTTGGATCTTTTTCAGACTGATGAAGAATTTCATAAACTGGAAGATTATCCAATCTGCTATCATAACCTAAAAAAGTTAACTTTTTTATTTTGTCAAAACCTTCTTTTAAATCTATTTCTTCTGGTTCCTGTTTATAATTAATAAGAAAATCTTTCAAAAACAAAGAAAATTTCTCTCTATCATATTTTTCTTGAAAAATTGTGTCTTTCAACATTAAAACTCCTCTGATAAAATTATTGTTTCTTTAGACTCATCTATAGTTTGAGCTCTTTTCTTTATATTCTTAAGATAATCTTCTGGAATTTTTGTTTTTAATTTATCAACTTCTAAATAAAGATCATTATTAAGATCTATTTTATTTATTTCTCTCATACAATAATCAGGTAATCCATTCAACTCTTCAATCGTCTCTCTTAAAAGTTTTAAATAGTTGCTCCTATCTTTTACTTTTTCTTCCAATAATCTAACAATCTCAAAAGTTTTTTGTTCACCTTTATCAAGTATTCTCTTCTTTTTTTGATTAGAAATATACTTTTTTAGAATTTTATATTTCTCATCAAAAGACTCAGAGACATTTTCACCTTCCTCTTTTAATTCGCATTTAAACATCTCTATTCCATTTTTAGCATCTAACAATTCAACATTCCCATTCTGATCAATAAAAACAAAAAGATAATTATATCCTTTTTTCGCAAAAGTAATTATTCCTTTTCTATTATTATTTTTCCTTTTTATCTTTGTTTTTAAAGGTATTTTATCCGCCTCTTCTATCATGGCTGGATACTCTTTTTTTATTCTATCAAGAAAGGCTAAATAATAGGTATCCCATGATTCTTTTGATTCTTCATCCATCTGATTTTTGAACTGCTCGACAAAAAAGGATTGTATTTTTTCATCGTCTGTTAATATTTTTGTATCAGAACCCAACAGTTCTTGAATAATGGAAATTTTCATGGTTGAAATGGCTTTAATTTTTGTTTCTTCTTCTCCAATGTATGTTGGAAAACAATTGTATATATACAATTTTTCAAAGACTTTTTTATTTATTCTATTTATTCTTCCAAATCTCTGAATAACTTTTGTTGGATTGTAGGGAATGTCATAGTTGATAAGTATGCCTGCTCTATGCAGGTTGTATCCTTCAGATATTGCATCTGTTGATATTAAAATATCATAATCATTTTCCTGTTCACATTCATCCAAACCAGCATCAAAATTTTTTAAAATTTTATTTAATGTTTTCTGTTTAAGAGATGAGTTGTATTTTATAATCCTAAATTTATCTTTGAGTTCATCATATATATAATCTACTGTATCTGCAAACTGACTAAATATTACTATTTTTCTTTCTGGTTGTTCCTTTAAAAATTCTTCTAAGTATTTTTTTATAACTTTTAATTTTTTATCCTCATATTTACTGTTTTTATTTTCATCAACCCATCTATCTTTAACCTTTTCAAGTAATTTTATATCTCTCTCTATTTCTTCTATAAATTCTTTTCTGATTTCATTCCCATCTATGAACCATATACCTTTATTTTTTAATTCATTGATAACATTTTCCATAGACTTTTTTTCAAGTAAATCTTTTGAAATAATCTCTGGAAAAAGTTCATTTTCAATATTTTCTTCAAGTTCTTCATTTAGAACTTCATCAGGATCAGGTATATATCCTTTTTTATATATTGGAACTTGATTGAATTTGTTAACCCATTTTAACATATTATTGTATGAATTAATCATATTATCAATACTTTTTAAAAAAGAAGGGATAGAACTTTCAAACCTATAAACAAGCATCCTTCTCATAAAAGAAGCTATATTTCTTTGACCCTGTGCAAACAATTCAAAACTTCCGAATTCTTCCTCAACTTGTTTTTTATATTTTTCATAGTTTTTTAAATAATCAACTGGTTTATACCTCGCACCTATGAGTCCTTTCTTTTTTGACTTATACTCTTCAGGTCTTAAATCAGGAGGACAAATTTGTTCTATCGTCCATTCATAAATTTCAGTTAATTCCTCAAGATCATAAGTAATCAGTTTTGGTGATTCAACTTCTGAAAAACTTAATCCTTGGTTTTTTAAATCATCTTTATATCTTGGAATTTTTTCTAAGTCTATCCTCGTTCTTCTAATAATAAATGGTTCAATAATATTTCTTATCTGTTTACCTATTTTCTTAATTTCTTCATCATAATTTATTTGTTCAGTATTCTTCCTTTTTTTCGTTAATTGCTTTTCTTCATTAATCAAATTTCTAAATGTTAAAGCAAGTGTTTCAGTAGTTTGGATAGTTGATTTTCCTGGTATTTGAAAAAGTTTTATCATCGAAAATATATCCTCTACTCTATTGTTGAACGGAGTTGCTGTCAGAAGGATAACTTTTCTTCCAGAACACAACTTATGAAGATAACCATAAGTTTGAGTGGCTTCATTCCTATATTTATGAGATTCATCTATTATTATAAGCATGTCTTTAGTTACCTTTTTATATTCTTCATAGGCTTTGTCTAAAAGCCCACTCGAGTAAACATCTCCTCTAATTTCAAATTTTTTTCTGTATTTTTCCCATTCAGCCATCAAGTGCGGGGGTGCTATAATAACCGTTTCAAGTTGAAAATAGTTTGCAATGGTAGCTGCTATAATACTTTTACCTAATCCAACAACATCTGCAATTATTACTCCGTTGTGTTTTTTTATTGTTGATATCGCTTTATTTATAGCGTCTTTTTGATACTCTAAATTAATATATCCACCTTCTGTTATTTCGTGAGGATATTTTAACCCTTCAGGTTTTTCAACTTCAAAATATTCCTTTAAAACCCTCAAATAAAGCAAAAAAGGTTTCAGAGGTGATTCAAACCAGACATTGGATAGAACTTTTTTATGAAAAATATCTAAGTTATTCTTATCCAAAATTTCAACTGAGTTTTCCCACAAAGAATCAAAAATTTTTTTTGCATTTTCATAATCCTGTTTATCTCTCAGTATAACATTGATTTCGTTTCTGTTTGATAAACCAGAAATACTTAAATTACTTGATCCTGTTATTACAACTCCAGGGTAATTCCCATTTTCATTATGTTCTTTTGATTTTCTAAAAATATACATCTTTGCATGGTTTGGAATTCTTGTCTTTCTTATTTCTATTAAACCTTTCTTCACCATATCCAAAAAATGATAAAAAGATTTTTTAAATTCACTACTATCAAACTCTTCTATATTGCTTATCATTTCTACATAGTTTTGATAAACTTTTTCTCTAATATCTTCATCACCCATATCTTGAATAGATGAAGCAATATAAACTTCCTTCAAACCATTATACAAAGATGGTTCAATATCCATACCAATAAGAATCTTTAGAGTTTTATGCTTAATATTTTCATACAACTCTTTATATCCGGAAAAATAAAAATAACCTACAAGAAAATAGAGTTCATCCGTTGTAGGCAAAATATCATTTATGATATCCGATAGTAAAGTTTCCTCATTGGTTATAAAAGAATGTTGCGGCACTTTCTCCTCCTAATAAAAAAGATATTACCAAAATTTTCCCTTAAATCAATATTTTTTTGGGGGACGGTGCTTGACAGTGTGACATTTTTAAAAGTAAAAAAGATTTTAGAAAAAGCAAAAAATCTTTTTAAAACCAATTCAAATAAAATATAAAAGTTTATGGAAAGTTTGTTTTCAATTCTACCTTCCATCAAATCTTTCCCTCATCAATATTCCCTAAAGAATTTTTAAAAAATCAAAAAATTTTACAGCAAACAACAATCTTTTACTTTTATTAAAACTATTTTACCGAAAGTTCCTTTTCAACTCTTTTTTGTATTTCGCTATTAACAGAATCTGTAAGTGCTGCTGCAATCCATTCGAATTCATCTTGTGAAATGTTGTATTTTTTGTATATACTTTGTTCTATATTTTCCCAATTACTTTTTATACTTTCAAACTCTTTTCTTATCTTTTCATCTTTTTTGTCAAGATTTTCCATATCATCTTCTGTAAGGTTATATTTCTTCTTGAATTCTTCAACTTTTTTACTCATATTCTCAATTTCGGTTGTCAACTCTTTAGCTACATTTATATATTTTCCAATCTGCTCTTCAGTTATTTTTCCATCAGCAGGGGGAGTGAATGAACTTTTTGGATTAACCTCTTCTTTCATCTCCCTTTTTCCTATATCTTTAGCATTATCTGTTGGTGTACAGGAAATTATCAAAAGGGTTATCAAAATTGCAAAAAATATTTTCTTCATCCTTCCTCCTTTAGTGCTTTCTAACAATATCTTTAACTTTCATCAACCTTGTAAGGTTGGATCTTTCTATCTCTGCAAGTTTCATTGTTATATATTTTATCGTATCTTCAAGTGTAGGTATAAGTTTATACTCCAAAGCGTTAACTCTTCTTCTTGTTTTATCTATCTCATCAGCGAGAAGTTGAACTTTCTTTTCCATCTGGGCAAGGTTGATCAAAGTGTCAAGGAACTTTTCAAATTTCAATAGTGCAAAATCCATCTCTCCAGATGTGTTCAAAAATCCATAACAGATAATATCTCCAGATACCTCTTTTTTAAACTCTGGAATCTTTACGGACATCAAACTTTTAGTTTCAACAAGAACAGAAACCTCCTTCGTTGGGAGAGACAAAGATTCTTCCATCTGTTCCTTTCCAAGTTCACTTTGAGCAAGAACAAAAGATTGTAAAATCGACTGGAACTCTTTTTCTATCTCTATTCTTTTTGATTTAACTTCATCTATTTGAGAGAGCATCTGTCTCATCAACTCGTCCTGTTTATCCTTCAAAAGTTTATGCCCTCTTCTGGCAATCTTTACTCTTTTTTTGAGTTTTTGCAACTCCATTCGAGTCGCATTGATATTCATTATCATCATTCAACCTTTTTATAGTATTTTTCAATGTTTTCGTCTCTAATTCTTTTCAACTCCTCTTTCGGGAAGATTGATAGGAGTTTCCATCCAAGGTTAAGTGTCTGTTCTATAGTTCTGTTTTCATAATCTCCCTGAGAGATATACTGATCTTCAAAATCCTGAGCGAATTTTAAATAAACTTTATCCATATCTGTCAAAGCACTCTCTCCAAGAATAACAGCAAGTTCCTCAGCCTCTTTTCCTCTCGCATAGGAAGCGTATAACTGGTTGAAAAGATCGGCATGATCTTCTCTAGTTTTTCCCTTTCCGATACCTTTATCTTTCAACCTTGAAAGCGAAGGTAGAATATCAACTGGTGGAGAGATCTTTTTTCTATTCAAAGATCTTGAAAGTATTATTTGTCCTTCTGTAATATAACCTGTAAGGTCTGGTATAGGATGTGTTTTATCATCTTCAGGCATAGTCAATATTGGAATAAGGGTTATAGATCCTTTCTTTCCTTTTATCCTTCCCGCTCTTTCGTATATCGTTGAAAGATCTGTGTAAAGGTATCCAGGATAACCTCTTCTTCCTGGAACCTCTTTTCTTGCTGCAGAAATCTCTCTTAACGCTTCACAATAGTTTGTCATATCCGTTAAAATTACAAGAACATGCATATCATGTTTGAATGCTAAAAACTCTGCGGTTGTCAGAGCAACTCTTGGGGTTGCAATTCTTTCAATTGCAGGGTCGTCGGCAAGGTTTAAAAATAGAACAGCTCTTGTTATAGCACCTGTCTTTTTAAAATCATCTATAAAAAATTGTGCTTCCTCAAAAGTTATACCCATAGCTCCAAAAACAACAGCAAACTGCTCGTCCTTTCCAAGAACTGTAGCCTGTCTTGCAATCTGTGCAGCCATCTTGTTATGTGGTAATCCGCTTCCTGAAAATATTGGTAGTTTTTGTCCCCTTACGAGAGTGTTCAAACCATCTATTGTTGAGATACCTGTTTGGATGAACTCGTTTGGATAATCTCTTGCAAAAGGATTTATAGGTGCTCCATTTATATCAAGGTTCTCTTCAGGTATTATCCTATCATTTTCAGTTTTTGGTTTTCCAAGACCATTGTAAACTTTTCCAAGCATATCCTTCGAGACACCTATATTTATACCATGTCCAAGAAATCTTGTTCTCGTCTTATCAATATCTATACCTGTAGTACCTTCAAAAACCTGAACAAGTGCCTTATCCTGATTGACCTCAAGGACTTTTCCATTCTTCTTGCTTCCATCAGGCAGTTCTATCTCCACAAGTTCTTCATATTTCACACCACTCACTCCCTCAACAAGGATAAGTGGACCCATTATGTTAACAAGACCTTTGTATTCCTTTATCATTCAAACTCCTTTATACATTTTTCAAAAGATTTTCAAACTCCTCATCTATCTCTTTCTTTATCTGATCAATATTTTCAATTTTATCTATAGAAACGTACTTCATTCTGGCTATCCTATCTCTTACCTTCATGTTTTCAATATCAACTATGTTTACTCCCTTCTGAAGGTACTCTTTTCCTTTTACATAAAAATATTGGATAACATCTATCATCTTATGCTGTTTGTCTATCCTTGAGTATGTGTCAATTTCATGGAAAGCATTCTGATGTAAAAAGTCCTCTCTTATCATCCTTGCAACGAGAAGTATCAACCTGTCTGTTCCACTCAAAGCGTCAACTCCAACGAGTCTCACAATCTCTTCAAGTTCAGCTTCCTCTTCAAGCAGTCTCATAGATTTTCCCTGTAACTCAAAATAATCTTCAGCAACATTTTTAATGATATAATCTTTTATGTTATCTATATAAAGTGAATATGAGTTCAACCAAGATATCGCTGGGAAATGTCTTCTGTAAGCAAGTTGTGCTTCCAAAGACCAGAACACCTTTACAACTCTCAACGTTGCCTGAACAACTGGATCTGAAAGGTCTCCACCAGGTGGCGATACAGCACCTATAACTGTCAAAGCACCTTCTCTTTCTTCTGTTGAAATGCATTTTACCCTTCCTGCTCTCTCATAGAATGACGCTATCTTTGCTGCAAGGTAAGCAGGGTAACCTTCTTCACCGGGCATCTCTTCAAGTCTTCCTGATATCTCTCTCATCGCCTCTGCCCATCTTGATGTTGAATCAGCCATAAGAGCAACAGAGTAACCCATATCTCTGAAATATTCAGCAATAGTAATTCCTGTGTAAACTGAAGCTTCTCTTGCTGCAACAGGCATATTTGAAGTGTTAGCAATAAGTATTGTTCTTTTCATTAAAGGTTCACCAGATTTTGGATCAACCAGTTCCGGGAACTCTAAAAGAACATCTGTCATCTCGTTTCCTCTCTCTCCGCAACCTATATAAACTATAACCTCAGCTTCAGCCCATTTTGCAAGTTGATGTTGTATGACAGTTTTTCCGGAACCGAATGGACCTGGAACACATGCTGATCCACCTTTTGAAATTGGGAAAAACATATCTATAACTCTTTGTCCGGTAAACATTGGAACAGTTGGAGAGAGTTTTTCAAGGTATGGTCTTGGTTTTCTGACAGGCCATTTTTGTATCATGTTTATTTTATACTCTTTATCATTATTTTTCAAAACTACAACTGTATCCTCTACCTTAAAATCCCCTTCCTTTATCTGGACGACCTCTCCTGAGATCTCTGGCGGAACCATTATATAATGTTTTATCAGTGTAGTTTCTTGAACATAACCGAGTTTATCTCCCTCAGAAACTTTATCTCCTTTTTTTACAAGCGGATTAAATTTCCATTTTTTCTCTCTATCGAGAGAGTTTGTTTGAACTCCCCTTGTAATGAAGTCTCCGACCTTAGAATATATCTTATCAAGCGGCCTTTGGGTTCCATCGTATATAGATTCTATGAGTCCGGGACCGAGTTCAACTGAAAGTGGTGCATCGGTTGGATAAACTGGTTCTCCAACCCCGATTCCAGATGTTTCCTCATAAACCTGAATGTATGCTGTTTCCCCGTTCAACTCTATGATCTCACCCATAAGTTTCATATCAGAAACAAGAACAACATCATACATTTTAGCGCCAAGCATGTTTTCGGCAACCACAAGAGGTCCAGCAACTTTGATAATTTTTCCTATTTTTTCCATAAAAACTCCATTATTTTTCTTTCATCACATCTACACCAACAGCCTTTATTATCGATTTTCTCAAAAGTTCTATAGCGTAATCGTTTCTCTCTTTAAGACCTGGAAGAACAACTATTGATGGTAAAGGTAAAGAGAGATATTTTTTTATCTGTTCATCAAGATTCTTGGCAAGGGATTCTGTAATAAAGATTATCCCATAGCCAGATTTTACGAGTTTATTTAAAATTTCACTAGCCTGATCAACCTTTTCAACAGGGAAAACATCAACACCTATGGCTTTGAAGATAAGCATTACATCATTTTCACCTATTGCTCCAATTTTAGCTTTATTCATAATTGTGGTATCCTGTTTCGTATCTTATCCTTAGGGATATTGTTAACAACACCTGTAAAAATTATGTTTAAAGATCTTGTTTCGAACCTTTTTTTTATGAAAAAGAAAAGTATCCTTTCAAGTGTTGGTAAAAACTCTTCAGATTTTGAAAGGAAATCCAAAACGAACTTCTCTTCATTCTTTTCAAAGGACGTGAAAGTTTTTTCTGAGAAAGCCAGAAAAGCTCCTTCCATTATCATCCTGACATAAATACTCTTCTCAAGTTCACTTGCAAAATAATCAAGGTTCTCATCATCAAACTCTTCAAAAAATTCAAGAGGCAAATAACCTTCAGGATAGATAAAATCTTTTGATTTTATATTCATGGAAGATATCTTTACCCTGTAAACATTCTTTATGTTCAACATATCAACCCTGTGTCTGAAAAGTTTCAAAAGAAGTTCTGAACCTGATAAACTGATATATTTTAGAAGTTTTTTAAAAAATAACTGTTCAAGTTTCAACTCAACTATCCTTAAATTTTCTTTTTCCGGTTTCAGAAAGTAGGCATATTCAAGAACATCTTTTATGTTCCCTTCAAGTTTTTCAAAATTTCCAGATTCATAAGATTCTTTTAAACTTTCATAAGAGTAGGTAGAATGTAAAAAAATTTCTTTTAGGTCTTTCCCAAGTATCGTTGATTTAACAACAACTTTCACATTGTGAATATCCCTATCGAGTGTAAGGAAGTTTATCAGTTTTCTATCCTTCTCGAGAAGATTCTTCTGAAGGTAATCTATGGTTAAAAAATTTTCCTTCTCCATAACAAAAGAAAAATCCTTCTGTTTTTTTAGATCTTCAGTATATACAGAATAGTATGTTTCGGAAAGATTTTTAACAAACTCATCGAAAGAGTTTGAGGTTATCAGCCTTTCAAATTGATCCTTAGAAAGAAACTCTCTCTCCCTCTGAACAAGTTCACCAAAACTGAAAAGGTATTCGGTATTTTCTTTCAATTTCACTTCAAAAGAGTTCAAATATTCTCCTCTTCAAAAAGTTTCCTGTTAGTTTTAAGGTAGAGTTCATCATAGAGAAAGTCAAACTCATCCTCTGGAGAGATTATAAATACTGTTTTGTTTGAAACTATTTTCAGACCTTTTTCAAAATCTGGCTCTAAGGAAGATTTTTTTAGTTTCTTTGATAACTCTTTTGTTATAAACTTTTCATCTATCCTATTTTCTTCCTTCCCGATTATAAACTCTCCATCCACTATCTTCTCTTTCTGAAAAGACCTTTTTACAAACTCCTTAAATCTCTTCTCATCAAGATTTTTTATCTCTTCTTTCAACTTTGAAAGTATGTCCTCTATATGCTCTTTTTTCCTTTTTAAAATTTCTTGTTTCAAAAGAGATTCTCCAGTATAGAAGGTGTTTGAAAAGGTTTCCTTATAAACCTGTTCAGATTTAACCTTATAACTTTCTAAAATCTTTTTTGCTTTCTCTTTAGCGTCATTTAAAATCTTTTCTCTCTCCTCTTTCGCTTCATTCAAAATCTTTTCCTTTTCATTCAAAGCATCATCAACAATCTTTTTGGAAAGGTTATCTAACTGAGCCATAATTCCTCTTATAGTTTTACTGCGTTAATTAAGAAGAATGAAACAAGTAGTCCTAAAACAGCGTATGTTTCTATCAAAGCAGCATTTATTACACCTTTCATTGACTGATCAGCTCTTTTTGCAACAAGTGCAACACCAGCAGCGCATGTTTTTCCCTGATATATTGCAGAAATCAAACCTGCTACCGCAACAGGTAATGCTGCTATAAACAGAGAAAGACCCTGATTGAATGTTGTAACCATCGTTAACTTTCCAAGAATCAAAAATGCTCCAACGAATCCATAGAAACCCTGTGTTCCGGGAAGAGCGACGAGCAAGAACAATGCACCAAATTTTTCTGGTGATTCGGAAAGAACTCCATCTGCAGCTTTTGCTGGATAACTGATTCCAAAAACAGAACCTATACCTCCAAGTAGAGCAGCTATCGCTGCACCGAGCAGAGCAAATATGAATCCCCATGGAGAAGATTTTACAACTTCTGTCGCAGTGTTAACAACACCTGTGGTATCAACCTGAGTGAAAAGTGATTGTAACAAAACAAAGTTATTCATCATTCCTCCTTAATCCTCAATTATTGTTATATATTTGTATTCTTCCTTGAACTCTCTGAAAGGTATTCCGCCACCACTATAAAATTTGTTGAAGAACTCAACAAAATGTAACCTTAAGGTGTGAACAAAACCACCCAAAAGGTTTATAGCAAGATTAAAAAGGTGTCCAAAAAGTAAAACTATTACAGTTAAAATTGGTCCTAGAAATTTTATTTCGGTCATTGAGAATGCTATCTTGTTTATAGCAACACCTATTCCAGCACTGGTAAGACCTAAAGCCATCAACCTTATGTATGAGAGTATATCTCCAACATAGGATGAAAGACCTCCAACTATAGTTGCGTTCAAAATTCCCATAAATATTCTCATAAACCAACTTTTTTCGTTTCTGTTGGAGAAGATAATTATGGTTAAAGCGGAGATCAACGTTACGAAACCAAGTACTTTAACAACACCCATAGAAACAAGAGGCTTTTTTACTAAATCCATGCTAACAGCCATCTCCGTTCCAAGAAACATAAGAATAACAGAACCTATATATGTTATCCATACAAAACTATCAAAGAATGCGGTTTGATAATCCTTTTTGAAAATGTTGTCGAAAAATTTTATCGAAAGTCCAAACATTATGTGGAAAACCCCGAGAAGTAAAGATAATCTAAAAAAGTTCATAGCACCCTCAAAGGTGTTTACAGGATCTCCAAGAAGAGCGATTTTTGAAGTGTACTTTCCAAGATTTATATAATTTGGAAGATCTCCAAACCAACCGGAGAAAAGCGCTCCCATAATAAATGTCCAGAAACCTCCGTAAAACATAAGTTGTATAAGACCACCTCTTGTTTTTGGAATCTTTATTAGAAGTATCAAAGTCAAAATCATAAGTATCAAACCGTATATTGCATCGGTTATACATAGACCAAAGAACAATCCAAAGAAAACACCTATAAAAGGTGTTGGGTCTATCTCATAATATCTTGGAACACCGAACATTGATGTTACCATTTCAAAAGGTTTCAGAACTTTTTTGTTTTCAAGTATTATAGGTGGCTCTTCACCTTCTTCAAGTTCAATTTCAAAAATTTCAACATACTTAAAATCATCTTTCAACCCTTTTATCTTTTCAAAATCTTCCTGTTTTATCCATAGAGTGTAGAAGGATGTCTTCTCTGTTTTATAAGAATTTGAAAATATATCGTAGATCTTTTCCTGCTCTAAAGAGTACTCTAAATATACGGTAATCTCCTTTTCATACTTTTCCATCAAAATTTTTATCTTTTCTGATAATTTTTTCTTATCATTTTCAGTATGTTTTATCTGATCCCTTTTCAAAAGGATATTCTCCTCTATGGTTCCACTCATGTTTTCAAAGATAGCATTTTCAAAGGCTGACTTTAAAAGCAACTCCTCAACACTTTCCTTTTCAGAGTTAAGATAACCTATAATATAGTATGCAAAATCTCCATCAGTGTTTAACTCTTCAACAGATAAATTCTTCCCTTCAAAACTCTTTTCAAATTCCTCTTTTTTTATATTCTTTAAATTTATCTTTCCAAGAAGGAGTGTATAATTTCCAAAATCTTTTAAATCTTCAAGTTTTCCAGTAAAAACATTCCAAACTGCAAGATGGTTTATTTCACTCTTTAGATTTTTTATCTTTGAATTTATCTCTTCGATTTTTTTATCTGTATCAACTATATCTTTTGCTATATCAAGTATCTTTTCATTTTTCGAAATCTGTAAATACTCACTCCTTTTAACTACAACCTTCCCCTGTTTTGCAAGGTATTTGAAAATACCTTTGTATTTGTTTATAACCTCAAGAGAGTTTTCAAGTATTTTTACATTTTCATTAAATTTTTTTGCTTTTATATCTACATCATTTTCAACATTTAGAGTGAATGGACGGATCTCAACGAAAAATTTAGTCTTTAACCTTTCAAGAATTTCCTTTTCACTATCTTTATGTGTTACAAGGAGAATTTTTTTCAGTTTTGCTACAGCCATTAGTTTAAAAACTCCTTAACAAGTTCTTTTAAAACTTTTTCCTTTTTGGACTCTGCTTTTTTATCTATCTCTTTGATAATTTTTTCATAATCTTTTTTTATCTGGTCAACTTTCTTTTGGGCATCCTTTACCGCTTCTTCTTTAGCCTTATCAATAATCTTTTTACCTTCTTTCTCTGCATCAAGTAAAATATTTTTTGCTTCTACTTCACTTTTTGAGATTATTTCTGATTTTTCCTTTTTAGCGAGATCAACGATCTCTTTTGCTTTATCTTCCGATTCTTTTATCGATTTTATAATTGATTCAACCACAAAATCTCCTTTTTTAAAAAATAAAATTATACTTGATAAGTTGATAATGTCAAGTTTAGACAAATACAAGGATTATAATAATTTTAAGAATCTAAAATTTTTAAAGTTTTTTTAAAAATACTTTAGAAAATATACATGATGTAAAATTTTTCTACTGTTCAAAACATCCTATATCTACCCCATTTCCTTTGGGTCTTGATATCCCTTCAAGATCGATACTTGGAGCACTTAGAGAATAACCCATATCAATACCCAAACTTCCGCTTTTCAAATGGTAATTCCCATCAGTTCCCCAGGCAACATTGTTAAATAAAGGGTCTCCATAAATATTGCCTGTTCCGATTTGACCAACCTGGGATGATGCGTATGTTGTATCACTCTGTATCAACAATCTATCATCTTTTGGAGCATAGAAAAGGTTGTAGGTAATCTCATAATTTACATTCTCTGAAATCCATATAACAGGGGCATTGTTTCCCCTACTTGAGAATATTGTGTTTACTATTTTTAAATTAACAGGGATATCTGAAAAATCATATTGAACATGCATTAAATAATTTTCTCCTATAGAATCATCAACGGTGCAATTAATAATCTCAAAATAGGAGTTTTCATTTTCAGTACTTATCACAATAGGTGACCAAGGAGTTGTTGTTGAATTACCATCACCTCTTCCATATATTAATGTGTTTACAACCCTTGAAGAATCTCCCCATAATTTTACCCCATCACAGGAATTGTTTGCTACAATACATTCGTGTATATATGTCCTTTTTGCCTTTGAGTCAAGACCATCTCCATAGTTATGTGTTGCCTGTGTATTTTTTATTTCAATAGGTCCTTCTGATGCTTCTATTCCAAATCCATCTGGTCTATCATAGGGACGATTTGAACCATCACCTCCTTGGTAGTAATGACCACTATATGAAAGATCGCAACCACTTATCAAAACGTTTCTCAGACCACCTTGGGTTCCTTCGGGACCTCCCACACATCCAAATCCACAATAGGTAATCTTACAATCTATTAACTGCAAATCATTTGCATCCCCAATATCTATAGCAAATTCATCAATATGATGTATATATAGATCTTTAAGTATTATATGAGCAACAGGACCTCCAGTCCCAGAAATCGCTTCACGAAATTCTTTTCCATTGTTACTTGTTATTTCAAGGTTTTCAATTCTTAAATACTGGCAATTTGAAATATCAAAAGCAGAGATAAGGTTGTTCTCACCTGCAATTACAGGCCTTTCATCCCTATTTTTTGCAAAAATTACAAGGGTATCTTTAGGTTGAAGTTTTGAAACACCATAAGATATAGTTTTAAAAGGTTTATCTAAAGTTCCAGGATTACTATCATTACCATCACACGAAACATAGTATTGACCTGTATGGTTACCACCAATTATAGTTATCCATCCATTCTCTGTCCCAGAAGGTGGTATTATAATATCTTCATATACACTTAAAAGATAGTCATACTCTACTTTTGAAGAATTAAAGAAACAATGTGAAACTACTAAAGTACAAAGCAGCAATGTAATGATTGCTCCTTTTTTCATTTTCCCTCCTTTTAAATTTTTATAGAGATACCTCATAAAGGTTTAAAAAATCAATTTTATCCCTATTTTGTAATATAACCCAATTAAAACTGTTTTCAATGTAAAAAATTGCTAAAGGAAAAACTTTTATCAGTTAACTTTTAAAAAAATAATTTTTTTACTTCAAAATTGTTTCTTTAAGTTAAAATTCTTTTTCAATTCAAAATAGTTAAGAATATAAAAAAAAATGTTGAAATTTTTATTGCTAAGATTAAAATTATTTCATGAAAAAATATCTTGTTATTATCAATCCCCAGGCAGGAAAAGGGAGAGGTTTAAAAATTTTAAACCAGGTAGAGAAAGTTTTAAAAGAACTTCAGATCGATTTTATCATCAAATACACTAAAGAAAAATTTGACGCTCAAAGAAATTTAAAAGAGTGGCTCTCAGAGGATTTTACAGATCTTGTTGTAATAGGTGGTGATGGAACTTTAAATGAGATTGTCAACGGAATGTACCCTTTGAATTATCCTGTTAGATTCATAAGCACTGGAACTGGAAACGACTTCATAAAATCTATAAACCTTCTCTCTTTAAAAGAACTGTTCACAACAGAAAAATTTTCAAACCTCAACCTTTTTTCAATTAACGAAAAAATTGGTGTAAACGCTATAGGGATCGGTTTTGATGGGGAAGTTATTGAAGAGATGGATAGAAAAAAACTAAAACTTAAAGGACTATTCGCATATATGGTTTTCGTTTTGTTGAAACTTTTCACCTATAAACCACCTAAAGTAAAGATAAAAATAGATAAAGAGGAAGTTTTAAAGGATAAATTTTATATAACATGTATAAGTAACGGAAAGGCAGTTGGAGGAGGATTCTTTTTAACTCCAGATGCGAAGCCTGATGATGATAAACTTGATATATGTCTTATAAAACACGTTCCATTCTATTTAAAGCCTTACTATCTTCTAAAAGTTCTTCTAAAGAAACATAAAGATGATAGAAGGGTTATAATGCAAAGAATTGATGAAATAATTATTGAAACAAAAGAGGAACTGAAAGGTCAGATAGATGGACAGTTTGTGAAAGGAAAAAGATTTTACATTAAAGTTTTAAAAGATAAATTGAGATTGGTTGCACATCACCCTCACATAAAATAACTTGACAATTTCAAAAATTAAATTATAATTATTTTAAAGTTGTAATAATTATAATTTTGAAATATGAAAAAAAATGTCGAACTTTTAAAAATCTACAAAAAAATCAAAAAAGACATAGTTAAAAGGATTAAAGAATTTGAAAGAAATGGAAAAAATATGACTGATATGGAACTTTTATATGAACTTTTTTTCTGTCTTTTGACCCCTCAATCGAAAGCTACCTTATGCTGGAGTTCTGTTGAACGGATAAAAGAGGAAGGAGAAAGGGTGTTAAACGAGAAAGAGAAAATAAAAGGTTGTCTTTATGGGGTTAGGTTTCCAAACAATAAATCAAAGTATATTCACCATTTTTACAATGAAAAATTTTCTAAGGAAAATTTTTTTGAAGAACTCAAAAAGATTGAAAGTAATTTCGATAAAAGAGAGTTCCTCGTAAAAAATGTTAAAGGTATGGGTTATAAAGAAGCTACACATTTTTTGAGAAACATTGGTTATGGGAAGGATCTCGCTATACTTGATAGACATATATTGAAAAACTTAAAAGAATATTATATAATAAAAAATATACCTTCTTCCATTTCAAGAAAAAGGTATATAGAAATTGAGGAAGATATGAGAAAATTTTCGAAAAAACTTAACATTCCTTTGGAACATCTCGATTTTGTATTATGGTACAAAGAGAGAGGTTTTATTTTTAAATGAATATAAAAAAAGTTGATTATCATAGTATTTTAAAACTATTGGAAGAGAAGGGAATATCTCCATCCTTTCAGAGAATAAAAATTTTAGAATATCTCCTTTTAAATAGAACACACCCTTCCGTCGAAGATATCTATAGAGATCTCTCTTCTGAGATTCTTACACTATCTAAAACAACCGTATACAACACTTTAAAACTTTTTGTTGAGAAAGGTATAGTTAAAACAATAGGTATAGAGAAAGATTTTGCCAGATACGATATCGATACTTCTCCACATTCACATTTCAAATGTATAAAATGTGGAAAAATTTATGATCTTAAAATCAGTGAAGAAAATGATTCCAATATCGGCGAGGGGTTTAAAAAATTTTATACAGAAAAGTATATTTATGGAGTTTGTAAAAATTGTAGATAGGAGGAAGATTGGATACGAAAGCACTTTTTAAATTATCTTATGGTGTTTACCTTGTTTGTTCTTCTGATGGAGAGAAAGTTAACGGGCAGATTGCAAACACGGTATTTCAGATAACTTCTGAACCTATAACAGTTGCAATAAGTATAAACAAAAACAATTACACTCATCAGTTCATTGATAAAGGAAAAAATTTTTCAGTTTCTGTTTTATCAGAACAAACACCTTTACAGTTTATAGGTAATTTCGGTTTTAAAAGTGGAAGGGAGATAAACAAGTTTGAAAATATAAAGTATGAAAAAGGAGTTACAAGTGCTCCAATAGTAAAAGATTTCTCTGTTGCTGTTTTGGAGTTTAAAGTAGTTGATAAATTTGACCTTTCAACTCACACCCTTTTCATAGGCGAACTAGTTGACTCTTTTATCGTTGATGATAAACAACAGCCAATGACATACGCTTTTTACCATGATGTTAAAAAGGGTAAAACTCAAAAGAACGCTCCAACATATGTTGAAGAAAAAGTTGAAAATGTTATAAAAAAGGAGGAAAAGATGGAAAAATACAAATGTGAGGTTTGTGGATATGTCTACGATCCTCAAGTTGGTGATCCTGATAATGGCATAGAACCTGGAACACCTTTTGAAAATTTACCTGATACTTGGGTTTGCCCAGTTTGTGGTGCTTCAAAATCTGATTTCATAAAGGAGAGTTGATGAAAAGTTTCAAGATCGATGAAAACATTTTCTGGGTTGGTGGAATAGATTGGTCGCTTAGAGATTTCCACGGCTATACAACAGAAAGGGGTTCAACTTACAACTCATATCTTATCATAGATGAAAAGATTACTCTTATAGATACTGTCAAACATTATCTTTTTGATGAGTTTCTTGAAAGGATTAAAGATGTTGTTGACCCTTCTAAGATAGATTATATAGTTGTTAACCATGTTGAGATGGACCATTCAGGCTCCTTACCAAAAATTTTAAAAATAGCAAAGAATGCAAAAATAATTACAAATCCTCAGGGTGAAAAAGGATTAAAAGCACATTATGGAGATGACCTTAACATCAAAGTAATTAAAACGAAAGATAGATTAAGTATAGGTAAAGATAACCTGATATTCTTTCAAACACCGATGGTTCATTGGCCAGACAATATGGTAACCTATTTGGAAAACAGAAAAATTTTATTCTCAAATGATGCTTTTGGTCAACATTACTCATCCTTTTACAGATTCGACTTCGAAAACCCTTTGGATGAGATAATATATCAGGCAAAAAAATATTATGCTAATATAGTTTTACCATACTCTCAACAGGTACAAACAGCTTTAAACCTTTTAAAGGATCTTGAAATAAAAATAATTGCTCCAAGTCATGGAATTGTTTGGAAAGAAAATGTTTCAGATATTTTAAAAGAATATCAAAACTGGTCAAAAGATCCTTCAAAGAAAAAAGTAGTTATCGTTTATGACACTATGTGGGGTTCAACCGAAATAATGGCAAAAAAGTATTATGAGTTTTTTGAGAATGAAGGTTATGAGGTTGTTTTTATGCCTCTAAAAACAAACCATATTTCAGATATAATGACCGAAATTCTTGATTCTTCAATAATAGGAATTGGAACTCCAACTTTAAACAAACAACCTCTTCCATCCGTATCAGGTTTTTTAACCTACCTTCTTGGTTTGAATCCAAAAAATAAAAAGTTCCTTGTCTTTGGATCGTATGGATGGGGAGGAGAGGGAACAAAAATAATAAAAGAAAATCTTGAAAAGTATTCAAACAGAGTTTTTCTTGAAGAAAAAATTCAATATATACCAAAAGAGGAAAATATTGAAAATTTAAAAAACAATATAAAAAGGAGTTTATCATGATAAGCGAAAAAATGGTAAAAGAGATTAACGATCAGATTCAGAGGGAACTTTTCTCTGAATATCTTTACCTTCAGATGGCTGCATATTTTAAGGGAGAGAACCTTGATGGTTTTGCTCATTGGATTGAAGTTCAAGCAAGGGAAGAACACACCCATGCTATGAAATTTTTCAACCATCTTTACGAAAGGGGAGCAAAAGTTGTATTACAACCTATACAGCAACCTAAAAATGATTTCAAATCCCCTCTCGATACTTTCAAATACGCCTATGAGCATGAGTTGACTGTTACGAAAAACATAAACAACCTTATGGAACTTGCAAAAAAAGAGAACGATTATGCATCAGAATCATTTTTGAAATGGTATGTTGATGAACAGGTTGAAGAGGAAGATTCTTTTTTGAAGATAGTTTCATTGCTTGAAAAAATTAAAGATTCATCGAACGCTCTTTTTATGCTTAACAACGAACTTGGCAAAAGAGAATAAGGAGGTATTATGAAAACACAAATGAGAGAACTTTACAGATGTGAAGTTTGTGGGAATGTTGTTGAAGTTGTTAACACTGGTATGACCATGCTTGTCTGTTGTAATAAACCTATGGTAAAACTTGAAGCAAAAAAAGAGGATACAGGTGTTGAAAAACATCTTCCAGTAATTGAGGATCTTGGTGGAAAGATAAAAGTAAAAATCGGTTCTGTTGAACATCCTATGGAAGAGAAACATTACATAGTTTTTGTTGAGGTTCTAACAGATAAAAAGGTTTTAAGACATGAGTTCAAACCTGGAGAAAAACCAGAAGCAATATTTGATGTCAGTTTATCGGATGTTAAAGAAGTTAGAGAGTTCTGCAATATACACATGCTTTGGGCAAAGGAGGTTAAATGAAAAAAAGTTTAAAAGGAACAAAAACTGAAAAGAATTTATGGGAGGCGTTCGCTGGCGAATCTATGGCAAGGAACAAATACACATACTTTGCTTCCGTTGCTAAAAAAGAAGGGTATGAACAGATTTCTGCAATATTTCAGGAGACGGCAGATAACGAAAAGGAACATGCAAAATTGCATTTCAAAGCTCTTTCAGGTATCGGTAACACTATTGAAAATTTAAAAGCAGCAGCTGAAGGTGAAAATTACGAAACAACAACAATGTATCCAGAGATGGCGAAAATAGCAAGAGAAGAGGGATTTGAAGAGATAGCCGACATGTTTGAAAAAATTGGTTCAGTTGAAAAAGACCATGAAAAAAGGTATAGAAAATTGCTGGAAAATATTGAAAAACAGGTAGTTTTCAAAAGGGCAAAGAAGGTTTACTGGAAATGCAGAAACTGTGGACATATCCATGAGGGTTCTGAAGCACCAGATATATGCCCTGTTTGTAAACATCCAAAAGCGTATTTTGAACTTTTTGTTGAAAACTATTAAAATAATAAAAGGGGAGATCTCTCCCCTTTTATTCAAGAATAAGGGTGTCTTTTATAAAATCTTCCCCTTTTACAGTATACCTTCCCCTTTTAAGATAGAGAAAAGAAATTATCCCGTTGTTGTCAGAAATATTTTCCCTTAAAATTTTTCCATCCATATCAAGAAGAATAAATTTTTTCGATATTTTATCAGTTTTCAATTTTAAAGAAAACTTTTCCTCCAATTTATCGGTAAAAAAATAATTCTCCCACCTATCATTCTCAATATTCCCGGATAAATCACATATACTATCAATAACCATCTGGATGATATTATCATTATTCATTTTCAATACAAGTTTCTCATCAAACAAACTCTCTTTATAAACGACATCATCTGGAAATATTTTGAAAAAAATTTCTTTAACATTTTCTGAAAATAAAATAGTTATTAGAGTATCATTCTGAGAACTTTTTAAAATTTTTGGGGGAACTGTATCTTTTAATTTCTCTCCCTTAACTTTCAAATCTTTTATATTATTTTTGTTACCGTTAAGATCAGAAATAGAAAATATATCAACTTTTAAAACATTTTTAGTTTGATCATACCATAAAAAAATATTTTTACCATCAATATAAAACTTTTCATTTTTTGTCGTGTCGTCATATCCAACCTTTATAGAATCTAAAGATGATACTTTCTCTGAGGTTTCAATCTTTATCTTTCCATCCTGAAAAAAATATATATTTTTAACTGTAGGTTTTATTCTATCTGGAGATGGAGGAGGAAGTTTTTTACCGCAAGATAATAATAAAAAAATAGTTAAAAGAAAAAAATATACTCTTTTCACTTACTGTTCATTTTTGCCTTTTGTACCTTTATCAAAAAGTTCCTGCTTTGACATAGAGCAGGTTCCATCAAAAACAACACCTTCTTCAACTATAAGATATTTACAAACAAGATCTATGTTGACTTTTGCCGTTTTTTGAAGTTCAATCCTATTTTTAACAACCAGTTTCCCATCAACTATTCCACCTATAACAGCATCTTTTGTGTTAATAGTTCCCTTTAAATTTCCACTTTTACCAACCGTTAACATTTCAGAAACTGTCATTTCCCCATCAATCTGACCATCTACTCTCATGGATCCTGGAACAAAAATTTTTCCAGAGATATGTGTACCCTCTCCGATTATGTTGTTTATTCCAGATTGGTTCTTTTCCATAAAAAACTCCTTTATTTAGTTATTTAAATTAACAAACTGCATAGGATCGTAGTAAACTGAATCCATCATAATTTCATAATGTAGATGTGGTGCAGAAGATTTACCAGTACTACCAACGGTTCCAACTATCTCGCTCTTTTTTATTGTTTGTCCCATTTTAACTAAAACTTTTTGAAGGTGCCCATAAAATATAGAAAATTTATTATTCTTTATTTTAACATAATTCCCAAAAGTTTGATCCCATCCCGTTTTATCAACCTTTCCATCTATAGTTGAAACAACCATAGTTCCAAGGTCGCATGCAATATCTATAGCAGGATGATCTTTTGAAAAAGATCTTGATACAACACCTTCAACAGGATTTATATCAGGTTTTAGTTCGTTGTACTCTTTTAAAGAATCAGCATCTACTTTTGCCATTTCAAACTTTGCTTTTGAAATATCATTAGAATGAGATTTTAAAATTTTGTTCTGTAAATCTATACCTAAAAGTTCTCTAATCTTCTCATTCTTTTCATATAAATCTTTTATGTCAGATTTTAACTCCTCCAATTTTTTAATCTCGTTTTCCATATATCTAACTTTATTCTCATAATTCTTTTTCTGCAAAGCATCGTAGTAAACTGTGGAAATAAAAATAAAACTTAAAATAATAGAGACAATAATAAAGGAGATGAGCCCAACAATGATTTTCAGAAGAGTTGTAGAGATTAAAAACTCTCTTTTATCTTTACCGTCTGAACTTATGTATATAAGAGTGATTTTTCTCTTCAACTTTAAAACCCTCTCTTTGATATATCAAACTTTAAAATCTCTTTTATAAGTTTAACACTGTTTTCTACATCATCCATATCACACATCTCCGCCTGAGAATGTATATATCTTGTTGGAACGGAGACTACTCCAGTTAAAACACCTTCTTTGTTTGTCTGAATCATCATTCCATCAGTTGTTCCACCTTTCAATATTTCAAGCTGATATGGAATTTTATTTTTCTTCGCAACATCTACCATGAAATCTATAACTGGTTTACGAACAACCATTCCACTGTCAAGAACCTTTATTGCAGGACCTTCTCCAAGTTTAACTTCCATAATGTGAGTTTCAGGTGTATCACCTGTCCCTGTGACATCAACAGCTATAGCAAAATCAGGAGATACTGAGAATGCCGAAGTTTTTGCTCCCCTAAGACCAACCTCTTCCTGAGTTGTGAAAACATAGTATATATCGTTATCAGTTTCAAAATCATCAAGTGCAAGTTGGAGTAAAATAGCGCATCCTATCCTATCATCCAAAGATTTTGTTGAAATCCTTTTTCCAAGATCTACAAATGTTGGTTTCATTGCACCGAGAAGACCTATGTTAACTTTTTTCTCAGCATCCTTTTTATCCTTTGCGCCGATATCTATAAACATTTCATCTATTTTTGGAATGTTTTGCCAGTTGAAATTTTTACTCTCATAACCTATAACACCCTCAACTCCATTAACGAAAAGAACATGGTTTTCAATTATGTTATGTGGGAAAAGCCCTCCAACAACCGCAAATCTTATAAAACCGTTTTTATCTATATGTTTTACTATAAAACCAATTTCATCCATATGCGCTGCAACCATTATTTTTTTTCCTTTGCCTTTCTTTCTAACTATAAGGTTACCCAAAGTATCCTTTTTTATTTCAAGATTCTTTTTTCCTTTTAAACTCTTTTCAATATAATCAACTACTGGCTCCTCATAAGAGGAAGGACCTATAATAGATGTTAAATCTTTTACTAAATTTTTCATTTTTACCCCTATTTTAATTTGTTTAAAAGTTTCTTTGTTAAATCTATCATCGATCTGTAATCCCTTAAATCAGCAAAAGAGACTGGAGAATGTATATATCTTGAAGGAACAGCAAAAACTATAGTTTTTACTCCCTCTCTCGATTTATGAATCTCTCCCCCATCGGTTCCACCAACCATAGGTTGTTTGAACTGATATTTTATCCTGTTCTCTTTTGCACATGATACGGTTTCTCTAAAAAGTTCTTTATCAACGAAAAGAGATCTGTCTGAAATGGTTAAAACAACACCCTCACCCATCTTTGGATAATCAGGTTCATCCTTAGAATGAGGCATATCGGCAGCAGATGTTCCTTCAAGAACTATGGCATAATCTGAAGGAATGTTGAAAACTGACGCTTTTGAACCCCTAAGACCAACCTCTTCCTGAACGAAAAAAACCCCATAGATATCGTTTTCATACCTTTCCTTTAAAATCTCTATTATGGCAGCACAACCTAATCTATCATCGAAAGATTTCCCTTTAATTATATTTCCCCTCTTTTCAAACTTGGTGTCAAAAACAGCATAATCACCAACGGATACATACTTTTCAGCATCCTTCTTTTCGGTTGAACCAATATCTATAACAAGTGAGTTAAAATCTGGAATATTGTTATAATCCTTTCTCTGAAGATGAACAGGTTTGTAACAGATAACACCTTTTACCTTATCTTTTCCTATCAAAACATTTTTTCCTATGACAACCCTTTTGTCTATACCACCAGCAGGTAAAAATTTAAGAATACCACTCTCTTCTATTGATTTTATCATAAAACCAACTTCATCCATATGTGCGCCGAGTAAAACCTTCTTACTCTTTTTACTTTTTCCTTTTTTGTAAGCAATTATGTTTCCCATCCTATCTATCTTCAAGGAATCAACATGATCTTTTATAGTTTCAATTATAAAATCCCTTACCTCACTCTCATTTCCAGAGGGTCCAAAACCTTCACTTAAATTTTTTAAAATCATAATATCTCCCTCATTTTATAATTTTTTCACCATACTTTTCAAACTCAACTTCAGAAACAAATAAGGATAGTAACTTTGAAATTTTATCTATTGTTTTAACATTTACTATCTCTCTTGGAGAGTGCATGTTTTTTATAGGGATAGAGAGAAGTAGAGTCTTTATTCCTCCTCTCGCGGTCTGAACAGCATAAGCATCCGTTCCAGAATGTTGTGGAACAGCCTCAATTTCGTACTTTATGTTCTCCCTTTTTGCTAGTTCAACAATATAATCACATAGGTTAGAACATATATGAGCACCTCTTCCAATCCCTATAGCATCGTAAGAAATCCCATTCTCAACCCCAGGTTGCTTTGCGAAAGTTACATCAACCACTACAGCAATATCTGGATTTATAGAGTACGCTGCAGTTAAACTTCCAACCATAGTAGTTTCCTCTTGAGAGTTCAAAACAAAATATAAATCTGGAATATTTTTTAAATTTTTAATATGGTTTAAAATATTTATAATCGCAGTTGCAGAACCCCTGTTATCTACAGACTTACAACATACGAAATCGTTTTTCAACTCTGTGAACTCACTCTTCAAAATTATTCTATCACCAATTTTAAAATACCTTTTAAGTTCGTTGTTTTTCATAGCGAGATCAATATATAAGTCTTCATATTTCAACAACTTATTACTTTCACCAGCCTTTTGTAAATGTGGTGGTGTCGCACCAATAATACCACTTACAACCTTTTCACCGTAAACGGTAACTTCCTGTCCAAGTAAAACTTTTTCATCGTAACCCCCAACAGATGTAAATCTAAGGTAATCTCCATCAATTTTTGTAACGATAAGTCCTATTTCGTCGTTGTGAGTGAAAAAACCGATTTTTCCTTCTCTGTCTCCCTTTCTAAAAATTACAATGTTTCCCATCTTGTCACGGGAAACCGTTAAATTCTCTTCACCTTCAAGAATCTTTTTTATGCTTTCAAAACTTTTTTCTTCCATCCCAGAAGGACCGATAGATTCTGTTAAAATTTTTAAAACCTCTTTTAATTCTTTCATTTTATCTCCTAATCAAAATTTTTCAAACCCAAAAAAATTAACAACTTTTTAAAATCATCGTCGTTGTAAAATTCTAAACTGATATTTCCTTTTCCTTTTTTATATTTCACAGTTACCTTTCTTGATAACCTTTCTGAAAGTTTACTCTCAATATCTTTAAGATGAATGGACTTTTTCTTTTCTTTTATTTTTACCGTTTTTTCAACTCTAGAAGATAAAAGTTTTTCAAGATCTCTTACAGAAAGGTCCTCTTTATAAATTCTTTCTGCAAAATGTTTTCTTCTTAGGGGTTCCTTTATTGAAAGTAAAACTTTTGCATGACCAAAACTTATCCTGTTATTTTTCAAAAGATCCTTTATAAAATCTTCAAGTTCAAGAACTCTTAAAATGTTGGTTATATGTGCTCTCGATTTTCCAACCTTTTTTGAGATATCTTCATGTGTAAGGTTGAACTTTTCAGCAAGTTCTCTATACGCTTCAGCCTCTTCAACAACATTAAGATTCTCTCTTTGAACATTCTCTATCAAAGCCCATTCAACCATCTTATCGTTAGAGATATTTTTAATTATAGCAGGAATATCTTTCAAACCTAACATTTTACAAGCTCTGTATCTTCTTTCACCTGTAACTATCTCAAAATATTCCCCAACCCTTCTGACGGTAATCGGTTGTAAAACTCCATTCTCTTTAATAGAATCAGCAAGTTCTTTCAACTCCTCATCTTTGAAAACTTTTCTTGGCTGAAAGGGGTTGGGCTTTATGTTCGATATGGGGATATTTCTAACCTCTCTCTGCTCTGTCCCTGCTATAATCGATTCAAGACCTCGACCTAACGCTTTTTTCATCTTTTTCTATTATCTCCTTTGCTAACTCTAAATAAGCTTTTGAACCTGTTGAAACTGGATCAAAAAGTATTATCGGTTTTCCAAAAGATGGAGCCTCTGCAAGTTTTACATTCCTTGGAATATAGGTTTTATATACGGCACTCTTAAAATAGTTTAAAACCTCATCAGCAACCTGCCTTGCAAGAGTCAACCTGTTATCGTACATGGTTATTAAAACTCCTTCAATTTCAAGAGATGGATTTAATGATTGCCTTATACCGTTTATCGTATTTAAAAGTTTTGCAAGCCCCTCAACAGCATAAAATTCCGCCTGAACCGGGATCATTATAGATTTTGATGCTACAAGAGCGTTGACAGTCAAAATCTGTAAAGAAGGGGGACAATCTATCAAAATATATTCATATCTATTTTTTATCCTCCAAAGAACCCTTTTTAACATACTCTCCTTTTCTTCAACATCGACAAACTCAACATCTGTAGCAGCCAATGATATATCTGATGGGATAAGATCCAAATATTCAAGGTCAGTTTTTACAATTATATCCTCAACTGGAATTTTGTTTAAAAGAGAATCGTAAATACTCTTTCCCAAAAAAATGTTATCATAATAACCTAAAGAGGATGTAGCATTTGCCTGTGGATCTATATCAACGAGGAGAGTTTTCTTTTCAGCAACAGCGAGTGCTGCCCCAAGATTTACGGCAGTTGTAGTTTTTCCTACTCCACCCTTCTGGTTTGCAATAGAAATTATTTTGGTCATAGTTTGAAACTATAACACAATTTTTGAAATTTTCAATAGGTTAAAGAAAAAATGTTCCACGTGGAACATTTTTTAGAGTTTCAAAAGAATCGGTTGATAAATTTTTTTCCAATAAACAATATCTCCTTTATAATTTTTCTTTTTAAAAAACTCCTCCAAGTCTTTTCCATTCAAAAAAGCTCTTGAAAGTATAAGATCGAATGGAGAAAAATTTATCTTCTTAACATCTTCATTTTTTAAGATAACATTTTTCAATTTCAAGCTCTCTTTTACATCTTTAAGAAAATAAAATTTCTTTTCCTTAATTTCAACAAGAGTAAAAATTTTTTCTTTTAAAATTACAGATAGTGGTATTGCAGGAAATCCATTTCCACTTCCTATGTCGATTATATTTTTATAATTTTCTTTTTCCACGATCTTTAAAGCAACAAGAGAATCTTTAAGGTGTCTTTCTATTATTACATTTTCATCTTTTTTTGATATCAGATTAACAGTTTCGTTCCATCTTAAAAGTATGTTTAAATAGTTTAAAATCTCTTCAAAAAACTCTTCTTTTTCAAACTCTTTGAGAGTACTTTTTAGTTGAAAAATCTGATTTTTTTCCATAAAAATGTCACACTGTCAAGCACCGTCCCCAATTTTTTCAATAAGGTGGGGGAGGGTTGTGTCGCGTTTGGAGTAAAAAAGCATCTTTTTTAAAAAGTTTTGAAAATCTTTTTCATCATCACCTAAAAATATTCCTACAGGTCCTTTTCTATCAGTTATCTGGTAAACATTATCTCTTTTTGAAAGGGATATGAGAACTTCGTTATCCTCTTTATCCCTTCCTATAAAAGCCAAACTGTTATTAAACTTTATAAGCCTACAATGTTTAACCATTTTAAAATACCTTTCATCTTTTATATTAGAATCTAATAAAATTCTTATCTTCTCTGAATACTCCTTGTATGTTAAAAGGCAACCACCTGATGGAGAGGAAAAATATTTTATATTGTATTTTTTTGCAAGTTTAAATTGTATCTCTCTCTTTCTACCTTCTATTGATAAAAGTTTTTTATCTTTGAAAATTGTGTTGGTTTCTAATTTTCCTTTTAAAATCTCCCCTGAAAGAGGTCTTACGAGAAGATCTTTTCTTTTTAACAACTTTTCGATCTTTTTCATACCTTGAAATGTTTGGGACATCGGTCTCTGGTTAAAAACTTCTCCAGTTGATACATATTTTAGTCCCTCTTTTATAGCAATATCTATCGCTTTGTTTATCATAAAGGCTTTACAATCTATACATGGGTTTAGATTCTTCCCATAACCGTATACAGGTTTTTTTAATATTGAAAGATAATCGTTGAAAACATTTTCAACTGAAAGTTTTATACCATTTTTTTCTGCAATATCTTTTGCTTTTTCAGAGGAAAAGAAAGGTGTTTCAAAATAGATTGGTAGAGGATTAAATCCTAAATCTTTTAAAACAAAATATGATATCAGAGAGTCGAGACCACCAGAGAAAAGGTGTATTCCATCAAAACTGTTATCTGTTTTATTCAACTGTATCAACCGTATCTATAGGTCTTTTTATAACAAGTTCTATTCTTCTATTCTGTTTTTTACCTTCAGGTGTTGAATTATCAGCAACAGGTCTTGAAGATCCGTAAGCAACTGCGGAAAGATTTTTATCTTTAATTTTCAAGGAATCCTTTAAAAATTTTAAAACATTTATAGCTCTTAAAGCGGAAAGTTCCCAGTTTGTTGGAATCAAATTTTTCATTTTAGAGCCGATTTTATCATTATCGGTGTGCCCTTCAACTATTATCTCAACATCCCCATCCTTCAAAAGAACCTCTGAAAATTTTTTCAAAAGGCCCTTTCCATTTTTTGTTAAATTGTAACCACCAGGATTGAAAAGATCATCTGAAAGTATTGGAATCCTTGTTTCTAAATCTTTTGAATCTATTCTTTTTACTTCACTCTTTGGAGATTTTATCGCATTTAACAGACTATCCCTTTTAATATTTTCTTCTCTTAACCTATTAAGGTATTCTGTTAAAGTTTTATTCTCTTTTACAATCTCATCGTATCTTTCAACTGCAGGTTTAAACTTTTGATTGTAGTAATAAAAGTAGGAGAATGAAAGAATAACGATAAAGATTATAAGAAAAAAAACTAAAAATCTCATTCTTCCTCCTAAAATTCAATTTGGTTATTTTCATTATATATATCAAAATTCTGTGATGGTTTATACTCAGTTGAATGCTTTTCACAAATCTTTTGTGGTTCCTTTCCCTTCTTATAAATTTCCATCCTTGTGTATTTACAAAACTTTGCAGCTTTCATTCCAGTTTCTTTACAAACGTTAACATAAGTTATATTTTTAGGCACATCGAAAGGTGTTGAATCTTTATATGAAACAAATGGTTTCATAATCTCAGCCCAAATTGGAAGTGCAACAACAGCACCTGTTGCTTTATTTGCTATAGTTTTAGGTGTATCGAATCCAACATAAACTCCAGCCGTGTAATCTTTTGTAAAACCGATAAACCATGCGTTCGAATAATCATCGGTTGTTCCAGTCTTTCCACCAATATGAACATTCATTTTATAATATTTCAAACTTGCTGCCGTTCCTTCCTTGACAACACTTTCAAGCATATCTGTTATGATATAAGCATCATCCTCTTCCATAACCTTTTTTTCTGGATGATCGTTTGTATATATTATGTTTCCCTGTGCATCTTCAATATATCTTATCAAAGAGGTCTCTTTGTATACACCTTTGTTTGGAAAAACTGAAAATGCTCTAACCATTTCAAGAAGTGTAACATCGTTACTTCCAAGTGCCAAAGAAAGAACAGGTAAGAGAGGAGAATTTACTCCAAGTTTTCTTGCATGTTTAATTACAGTTTCCGGTCCAATATTTTTTATCAACCTTATCGCAGTAACATTTCTGGATAATGCGAGTGCTGTTCTTAAAGGGATAGGTCCCAAAAAATTTTCATCATAGTTTCTCGGTTTATATTTTTGATCTGTGCCATCATCAAGAACAACCGGAGTATCCATTATTATATCTCCTGGGAACATTCCATTCTCTATGGCTGTGGAAAACAAAAATATTTTGAATATCGATCCAGGTTGTCTTTTTGCTTGAAAAGCTCTATTAAACTGTGAATGGTAAAAATCTCTTCCGCCGATCAAAACCTTTATTTCACCAGTTTTATTATCTATTACTAAAAATCCTCCCTGAAGATAATCGATTTTGGGTTTTTCAGTTGAATCCTTTGCTTTTGATATTTTTTCTTCATACCCTTCTTTTGTATCTTGTATAGAATATTTTCTCTCATAAAATTTCATTTTACTTTCAAAAACTTCCTCAGCATATTTTTGCATATCACTGTTCAAAGTGGTATAAATCTTTAACCCACCCTTATAAAGAGTGTTCATTCCAAACCTTTTTATAACCTCTTTTCTAACCTCTTCAACAAAATATCTTGCAAAGTTGTTCCTGTGTTTATTTTGAATAACAACTATAGATTCGTTAACAGCTTCTTCGTACTCTGCTTTAGAGATCATCTTCTCTTTAAGCATATTTTTAAGACAAATAAGTTGTCTTGTTTTTGCTCTTTTATAGTTATCTTTTGGATTGTTTACTTCAGGTATCTGTGGAATCTGTGCAAGCATTGCTGATTGAGCAAGTGTTAATTGCCTTGCCGATATTCCAAAATAATAGTTTGCTGCAGCCTCAATTCCATAATTACCATTTCCATAGTTTATCTGGTTAAAATACATTTCAAGAATTTCATCTTTCGAAAAATTTTTTTCAATCTTCAAAGTTATCAGTGCTTCCTTAATCTTTCTTGACCATGTTTTTTCCATATCTAAAAACATGTTCCTTGCAAGTTGTTGTGTTATCGTAGATGCTCCAGCAGCTTTTTTGAACATAAGTAAATCTTTTATTAGGACTACTATCGTTCTTCCAACATTTATTCCCCAATGCTTTCTAAACTGTTGGTCTTCAAGTGCAATAACAGCATTTATTGTATAGGGATGAAGTTCTTTAAGTTTTATTGGTATCCTTCTTTCTATAAAAAATTCATCGATTATGTTATTGTTATCATCATAAACAATAGTTGCACTCGGAACATTATACAAAATCAGATCTGTCATTGATGGTAACTCTTTTTGCAAATTTATAAAAACTGATATTATCAGCCCTGTAAAAATGAAGGTGAAAGAAAAGATTAAAAGACCAGTAAAGAATACAAATCTATTTATAACTTTCTTTCTATTCTTTTTATTACGGTAAAGGTTATCCATTTGGAATTCTTTTTGTACTTTTATTTTTTAAACTATTTTAATCTCAATGGCATTATTATATAGAAGGATTCTTCTCCTATTTTACTCTCCTCATTCTCTATAAGGACAGCGAACATTTCTCCTTTCATTTTAAACTTAACATTTTCACTCTCTATCCTTTTTAAAATCTCCATAAGATAGTTTATGTTGAAACCAATATTTAAAGTTTCATCCTCAGCATATTTTACTTGAAGTTCCTCTTTTCCTTCACCCTGTTGATTTTGGAAAGCTAAAATAACAAGTTTGTTTTTTGATATCTCGAATTTCACAAGTTTAGTGTTAACGTTAACAAAAACATTTACAGCGTTTAATGCCGTTAAAAGTTCGCTTTTATTAACTATCATTATTTTTTCGTTATCGTATGGGATAACCCTTTTATAATCAGGATATGTTCCATCTATGAGTTTTGCCCACATCTCTATCTTTCCAATTTTGAACATTATCTTTTTATCATCAAATCCCATATAGAGTTGATCTTTCTCATCTATAAGATCCCTTATAATCTGCAAAGATTTTGGAGGAACTATTATACTTCCTGAAATATTATCTTCAAAAAATTCATTTATAGTGTTTAAGGCTAATCTATGACTGTCCGTTGCAACCATAGTTAAAGACTTTTTGTTCATTTCAAAAAGAACTCCTGTAATAGCTATTTTTACAGTATCTTTCGATGTAGCAAAAATGGTATTTTCTATTGCTGATTTTAAAGGAAGTGAATCTACAGGAAATACCCTTTCCTTTTCAATTCTTATAATTTCAACATACTCTTCTTTTTTTAAAGTAGGAATGTTATACTCACCAGTTTTTGTTTTTATAATAACCCTGTCATTCTGATAGTTGAAATTTATTTCTCCATCAGGTAACCTTCTTATAAGATCAACCAATGTTTTTGCGTTTAAAATGAAAACACCTTCACCTGAAGATGAACATTCAACTTCAGAAAATAAAGATATTTCAAAATCTGTAGAAAACATCATCAACTTATCTTTTTTAACATCTATCATTATGTTTGAAATTATTGTCACAACAGGTTTAACTGGAACTATAGATGAGACAATTTCAAGATTTTTTAAAAATTCGTTTCTATCAACTTTAAATTTCATCTATCCTCCTGATTATTATATTTTCTTATTTATCACTATTACTAATAAGAAAAACCAATGTTGATAACATTTTTAAATTATACAAAAAAAATAATTTAAAATCAACATTTTTGTTTAAAATATGTTTAAAAGTTTTTAACATTTTGATAAAAATGTTTATATAAAAAAAATGTTGATAACTTATCCACAACTAATCAATATTTAATAAACTTATTATACTATCTATATCTTCTTTAATCTTCGAATCTTTTTTATTGAGTTCAACTTCAATCTTTTTTAACGCATGTATTATAGTTGAATGATCCTTCTTTCCAAGTTCTGATGCTGTTTCTTTTAAAGAGAGGTTTCCATATTTTTTTAGAAGGTAAGCAGCAACCTGTCTTGGAATAACAAGGGAAGATGTTCTTCTTTTCCCAGTAAGTTGTGATTCTGTTATTTTGTAATAATCCGCAACTATCTTTTTAATCTCTTTTGATCCAAACTTTTTGCTTAAAGAAACAAATTGTGCTTCAGGTTTAACAAGATTTGAAACTACCACTTTTGCAAGGTTGATATCTATTTTTGCTTTATTTAAAGATGCTCTTGCAAGTATACCAAGTATTGCACTGTTCAATTCTCTAACAGAGTGTTTTATATTCAAAGCTATATAATTCAATATTTCATCAGGGATCTGGATTTCATCATTTTCTATCTTCCTTCTTAATATAGCGAGTCTTGTTTCAAAGTCGGGAGGTTGAATATCTACAACAAGTCCTGATTGAAACCTAGTTACGAGTCTCTGTTCAAGGTTTGGGATCTCATGTGGAGCTCTATCTGAAGTTAAAACAATTTGGTTATTTGATTCATAAAGAGCGTTGAATGTATGAAATATCTCTTCCTGTGTTCCTTCCCTTCTATTCAAAAATTGAACATCATCTATTAGAAGAACATCAGCATCCCTGTATTTGTTTCTAAACTCTAAAACCTTTTTCTCCTGAATGGCGAAAATATACTCATTTAAAAATCTTTCGGTTGAAAGGTAACATATCTTTTTCTTATAATCGTTCTTTTTTATATAGTTTCCTATAGCGTTTAAAAGGTGTGTTTTTCCAAGCCCGCTTTTCCCGTATATAAAAAGGGGGTTGTACTGATTACCAGGATTTTTAGCAACAGAGAGAGAGGCTGTGTAAGAGAGTTCGTTAGATTTTCCAACAACGAACTCTTCAAAAGTGTAACGAGGGTTTAGAGAAGAGTTATCATATGAATCAATGTTTTTAATTTTAAAAGGGTTTAACTCTTTTGGAATAGATTCAATTCTTTTTTCTGGAACAAGGGTTATTTGAAGATCTTTTCCAAAAAGGTTTCTTGTTACTTCAACTATATCATAAAAAAATTTATCCTCAATATAATCTCTTGCAACATCGGTAGGAACTGAGAAAGTCACAGATTTTTCATCTATTTTGGTAATTTTTATGTTTAAAAGCCAAAGTTCATAGTCCTGAGGGGAGACTTTTTCCGCTATCAACCTGTGAAAGTTTTCATTTATATTCTTCATATTCCTATTCTTGGATTTTTTAAGAATTTATTGTATACTTTAAAAAATCGATGTCAAGAAAATTTTTATAAGGAGGAAAGGTATGGAAGAATTGATAAGATTTTTGAGGACGAGAAGAAGTGTTAGGGAGTATCAGAATAAAGATATAGAGGATAAAATAATTTTTGAAATCATAAAAAGTGCAATGTATGCCCCATCTGCACACAACAAACAGCCATGGGAATTTTTTATAGTAAAAAATAGGGAAAAATTGAACGAGATTGCTAAAAACCATCCATATGCAAAAATGCTTAAAAAAGCACCTCTTTGTATAGTTGTTCTTGCTAATACAAAAAAACAACCTGATAGTGGATACTTTTCACAGGATCTATCAGCAGCAACTATGAACATTCTGCTTGCTTCTTGGGCTTATGGAATAGGAAGTTGCTGGATCGGAGTATATCCAAAAAATGAAAGGATTGAAATTGTGAGAAATGTATTAAAAATTCCAGAAGGTTTTGTTCCTTTCTCGATAGTTTCTCTGGGATATCCAAAAGAGAATCCTCAAACTGTTGAAAGGTTTGATAAGAAAAGAATTCACACAGATATATGGTGATATTTTATTGACTTAAGGGTTATAAATATTATAATTAAAATCTATGCTTTTATATTTTTTTATTTTCATCTTCTCTTTTACAATCTCTTTGATTTTAACTTACGGTATAAAAAGGTTCTCTTTAAATTACGGTTTCCACGATGTGCCTGATAACGATAGAAAAATTCATACGGAAAATATACCAACACTTGGAGGACTTGCGTTTTTTGCTAGTGTTTGGGGTTCTGTTATTCTTCTTGATGCATCAGGGATAACCCCTCTTGAAAAAGTAATTTTAAGAATGATCACCGTTTCCCTGTTTTTTATTTTTATTGGAATACTTGATGATGTTAAAGGAGTCTCTGCAAAATTAAAACTTTTCATTCAACTTTTTGCTGGGACTCTATTTTTCTTGTGGAACAAAAACGATCTCGCTATTATATATGGAAACCTTATCCTAACAAACACAGTTCTAACTTTTGTTTCAGCAATTTTTTTCGCTTTAGTAATAAACAGTATAAATTTTGTAGATGGACTTGATGGTCTTTGTGCTGGTATATCGATAATATTGTCTATTCCACTTTTTATTTTTTCTTTGGTTATTGGAAAATTTTACATCTCCTATATACTTCTTTCAACTGTTGGAGCACTTATTGCTTTTTTGATTTTCAATTTTTACCCAGCAAAAATTTTTATGGGTGACACTGGAAGCCTTTTTCTCGGATCATTATTTTCTATGGTTATTATGATTTTAATGTATCACGTTCCAGAAGAATGGTTATCTTTTTTGATACTTTTCTCCTATCCAATGCTTGATCTTTTTCTTTCTGTTGGTAGAAGGATTTTAGGAAGAAAAAAGATTTTTGCTCCTGACAAACTGCACATTCACCATATTATTAAAGGAAATGATGGAAAACACATAAAAAGTGTTCTGATAATTTACTCTTTAAATCTATATTTTGCAATTCTTTCAGTTCTTTCATTTTTCTTAAATTTACACAGCCTATACTTTTTATATTTTGTTTCTGTTTTTCTTCTTTTTTTATATTTTTTAAAAAGAATGTTGAACAGAATGAAAAATGTTGTGGAGTGAACCTTGTTTTACAAAAAAAAGATAGATTCTGAAAAGATATACACTCTTATTTTTGATCTTCTTATAACAGTTTTTTCTTTCTGGTTTTCATTCTTTTTGAGAAGTTTAATAATATGGAAAGGGGAAGAGTTCCGCTATAACCCTCAGTACTACAACATTGTTTTTCTTTTAATACTTTTTGTTTGGTTTTTTCTTTATTCAAGGATAAAGGAAGAGGATGTTTTTAAGGGAATTTACTTTAGAAAAGAATTCTTTGAAGTTGTTGTTAACAATTTTTATGGAACACTCTTTTTATTCACATTCATTTTTTTGATCAAAGGTTTTATAATTTCGAGAGTTTTTATAATAATCTTTATATTATTGAACACATCTCTTCTTCTTTTTGAAAGAAGAATACTTTACAACTATAGATTGAAAAAAGTAAGGGAAGGAAAAAATGTTTTTAAAATTGTTTTGATAGGTGATGGGAACTATTTTGAAAAGATGAAAGAACAGATAGAAAAGAATATAGATTGGGGTATAAGAATATTAAAAATTTTAAAACTTGATGATCTAAAAAATGATATTTTAAACGAACTTAAAAGTATGCATATTGATGGATTATTTATTTCGAGTGAAAAGGAAAACTTGGAAGATTTTAACGAGCAGATAACAAATATAGTTGAAAGTGGAATAAAAGTTTTTTTGAATATCGATCCTCTCTTTAATCCTAAAAGATTTTTCTTGTATATTGAGAAATTTAAAGAGTTCAACTTTATAGAGATGACAACCTTAAGAAGCGAAATTTACCAGAAGTTGCAAATAAAATATTTCCTCGATAAAATCTTTGCTTTTTTATTTTTAATATTACTCTCTCCAATCTTTTTAATTGTTTCAACGGTTGTTTTAATTTTAAACGGAAAGCCAATATTTTTTGTTCAGGAAAGGGTTGGAATGAATGGAGAGATTTTTAAAATAATAAAATTCAGAACCATGGAAAAGGATGCTGAAGAGAGAAAGATCCTTCTGAAAAAGAAGAATCAGATGAATGGTCCAGTATTTAAAATGGAAAAAGATCCGAGAATAACCCCTTTTGGAAGATTTTTAAGGAAATATAGTATCGACGAACTTCCTCAACTTATAAACATTCTAAAAGGTGAGATGAGTTTTGTTGGACCAAGACCTCCCCTTCCTTCAGAAGTTAAAGAGTATGATTTCTGGCATAGAAGGAGGTTATCTTTTAAACCAGGATTAACATGTTTATGGCAGATATCTGGAAGAAATAACATAGATTTTGTTGAATGGATGAAAAAAGATTTGGAGTATATAGATAATTGGTCTTTACTCTATGATTTTATTATAATCTTAAAAACTGTACCTGAGGTATTAAAAGGAAATGGATGGTAAAAAAATTTTTTTATCTATTTTTATTATCTTGTTTTGTGTAAAGATTTTCTCTTTTGAATTGATTTTTGATAACGAGTATGGAAGTCAAATAATAGAAGAGTTGTATCAGAAAAATATAATAGATCTTGATGGAAGAACCTACCCTTTAAGAGTTGACCAACTTTTAAAGGATTTGAGATCTGCAAAAAAAAGAAGTGATCTTTCAAAAGAAGAGATTTTTATGATAGAAAAACTTCTTTCAATCTATGGAAAGAAGAGTTCAAAATATAGATACCATTTCGATATTTATAACCAGTCAGATTTCAATCTGGTTTTGGATTCTACCAACTTTAAGGATTCTCTTATAACCTATACAAACCTTTTGATAAAAAACAGCAAAAAGAACCTTTTTTATAATATATCCTTCGATCTATTTTTTCCATTTGTAGAAAGGGATTCTTTCTATTATAGGATGAAAGATTGGGAAAAAACAGGTTCCGATTTCAACAACACTTTTTTAGGAGTATTTTCAAAAGATTACTATTTGATTTTTGGAAGGATTAAACCTGTTTGGGGTGGTGGTTTTTACGACAACATTTACTTTTCAAAAGATCTTTTATCACTTGATGGAATACTTTTTGAATACGATTTTAAAAAATTGAAATTTTTCTATTTTACGGTTTACCTTACCCCTTACTATTTAAAGGATAAAAAAAGAACTGATAACACATATATGTCAACCCACAGGTTACAATATTTTATTTCAAAAAATATAAATTTTTCTTTTAAAGAGATGATAATTTATCAATCGAATTTGCCTCAACCACCATACCTTAATCCAATAATCTTTTACTACATCATTCAAAATAACTCTTTTTCAGATGATAACATAATATGGAGTTTTGATTTGACTTTTGAGGATCTTTTCGGTTTTAAAATTTACAACGAACTTTTTATAGATGATTACCAGTATCAACCAGAATTTTCTTATGTTCCAAACAAGTTAGGGTATCTTTTTTCTTTGACCTATTCACCAAAAAATTTAAGAAAAATTCTGTTCGGTTTGGAATATTGCAGGATAAACACCTATACCGGAACACATGAGTTCGATAGGTTGAACTATTCCTATTATAGAAGGCCTATTTCCTATTTTTTTGGAACGGATGGTGATTTTCTTCTCTTCAAATTTGATTATAGGTTTAATGAAACAATAAAAAGTGGCTATAACATTTCTTTTTTGAGAAAAGGTTCAAGGGATCTTTTCGATTCATGGGAAAGTGAGATGCCTTTAACTTCTCCTCCTTTTCCTTCTGGTAGGGTTGAAACAACTTTAAAAAACGGAATAAATTTTTATGGAGAATTTTTTAAAGAGAGAATCTTTTTGAATTTAGATATTTCAGATCTGTATATAAAAAACTATCAAAATATAGTTGGGGAAGAGAGAAATATTTTTGAAATAAAATTTAAAATAGGAGTAAACCTATGAGGATTCTTGTAACTGGAGGTGCTGGTTTTATTGGATCGAATCTTGTTGATAGGTTGGTAGAAAAAAAAGAAGAGGTTTTTATAGTTGATGATCTATCAAGTGGAGATGAGAGAAATATTAACAAAAATTCTAAATTTTTTAAATGTGATATTTCAGATAAAGAGAGTTTAAAAAAAGTTTTCAAAGAGGTTAAGCCGGAGATAATTTTTCATCTTGCAGCACAGATAGATGTTAGAATTTCAACTGAAGAACCAGAAAGGGATGCTAAAATAAACATCATAGGAACAATAAACATTCTTGATCTTATGAAAGAGGTCAATTCGAAAAAGATTATTTTCTCATCATCTGGAGGTGCTATATATGGGGAAGTTGATAAACCTGTAGGAGAGAATTATGAAAAGAATCCAGAATCCTGTTATGGAATTTCAAAATATGCTGGAGAGTATTATATAAAATTTTTCAGTAAAAATTATGGATACGATTATACAATATTAAGATATGGGAACGTTTACGGTGAAAGACAATCCGTAAAGGGAGAGGCTGGAGTTGTTGCAATATTCATAAATAGAATCATTAAAAATCTTGAATGTACTCTTTACGGTTACGGAAAGATGTATAGGGATTACGTTTACGTTCAGGATATTGTTGAAGCCAACATTCTCTCTTTAGAAAAGGGAAAAAACAAAATATACAATGTTGGAACTGGTAAAAGTAAATCTGTTCTTGAAGTTTTTGAAAGTATAAGGAAACATTTTCCTTCATACAGTTTGGAGCCAAAGTTTGAAGATAAAAGAAAGGGAGAAATAGTTAAAAGTCTTCTTGATAGTTCCCTTATAAGAAAGGATTATAATTTAGATTTTACAGATTTTGATGAAGGTATAGAAAAAACAGTAAAATATTTTAAGGAGAACCTGAATAATGGATGAAAAAAAATATTTTGTTCATCAATCGAGTTATGTTGATGAGGGTGCTAAAATAGGTGAAGGAACAAAAATTTGGCACTTCTCACATATAATGTCTGGAGCAAAGATAGGTAAAAATTGCACAATTGGACAGTCCGTTACAGTTGAAAATAGGGCTGTTGTAGGGAATGGTGTTAAAATACAAAACAATGTTTCCGTTTACGGTATGGTTGAAATAGAGGATGATGTTTTTTTAGGTCCATCAATGGTTTTCACAAACGATCTAAACCCGAGAGCACCATATCCAAAACATGGTAACTGGATTCCAACTAAAGTTAAAAGGGGTGCATCCATCGGTGCAAACGCGACTATAGTTTGTGGCATAACTATAGGAAGGTGGGCTTTTGTTGGTGCAGGCAGTGTTGTAACAAGGGATGTTCCTGATTATGCTATCGTTGTTGGAAACCCTGCAAGGATTGTTGGATATATGTGTGAATGTGGTTTTAAGATGAGAGGGGTAAAATATCCTGTTGAGAAGGAACAAAAATATACCTGTTCCAACTGTGGAAAAAAATATCAAATAAAAAAGGAAGGAGTTTTTTTAGATGAGAGTTAAAATGCTTGATCTTACAAGGGAGTATAGAAAGTATAGAAAGGAATATGTTGATGCTATAAACAGTATCTTTGATAAGGGAAATTTCATTTTGGGGGAAGATGTTTCAAATCTTGAAAAAAGTATTGCAGAATATATTGGTGTAAAGTATGGAATAGGTGTTGGGAATGGAACAGATGCACTTTTGCTATCATTAAAGGCAGCGGGTATAAAGGAGGAAGATGAAGTTATTACTACTCCTTTCACATTTTTCGCTACAGTTGAAACTATTCTCCAACTTAAAGGTGTGCCTGTTTTTGTTGATATTAACTATGATGATTTTACAATGGATCTTTCCCAGATAGAAAAAAAGATAACAAAAAAGACTAAAGCTATTCTCCCCGTACATATATTTGGTCATCCAGCGGATATGGTTGGGATAGAGAAGATAGCAAAAAAATATGGACTTTTGATTATTGAGGATTGTGCACAATCTTTAGGTGCAAGGATTGGCGAAAGAAAATGTGGTAATTTCGGTATCGCTGGAACGGTAAGTTTTTTCCCTACAAAGAATATTGGATGTGCTGGAGATGGTGGGATGGTTGTTACAGATTCAGAAAACTTTTATAGAAAGGTAAAAAGTTTAAGGGTTCACGGTTCAACCGAAAAATATATACATGAAGAACTTGGTTATAACTCAAGGTTGGACACTTTACAGGCAGCACTGCTTATGTTAAAGATGAAAAGGATAGAACAGATAAATGGAAGAAGAAGGGAGATAGCAAAAAATTACAATTTAAAAATAACAGATAAAGTCAAAAAGCCTTTTGAAAAAAAAGGATATTACCATATATACCATCAGTACTCAATTTTAACTGAGAAAAGGGATAAGTTAAAAGATTTTTTGAAAGAGAATGGAATTGATTCAACAATTTACTATCCTCTTCCACTCCATAAACAGAACGCTGTTTTAAATATTATAAAAAAAGAGTACTCTTTACCTGTTTCTGAAGAAGTTTCAAGAAAGATTTTATCACTTCCAATCTATCCAGAACTTGAGGATGAAGAGGTCTTTTACATAATTGAAAAAATAAACCAGTTCTATGATTGATTATAAAAATCTTCCAGATGAACCGGGTGTTTATATATTTAAAGATAAGTTTGGGAGAGTTATATATATAGGAAAAGCATCCTCTATAAAAAAAAGAGTTAAACAATATTTTTTTGAACAGGATAAAAGGATACAGATCCCATTTATCTTGCAGGAAACTGATAGGGTTGATTACCTTTTAACAAAAGATCAAAAGAACGCTTTGTTTTTAGAATTCAAACTTATAAGTAGATTTAAACCAAAATACAATGTTAAACTGAAAGATTCAACCACCTATCCCTACATAAAAATTTCGAAGGAAAAATATCCAACCTTATCTTTAACCTATAAAGTGGATGAGGGAACATTTTTTGGTCCATTCTCAAAAGTTTCCTATGTAAAAAATGTTATAGAAACTTTGAATAAAATTTTTTCTTTGAAAGGATGCAAATCTAAAAATCCAAAAAAATTGTGTATTGAATACCAGATGGGAAACTGTGGAGGAGTTTGTCAGATAGAAGAGGAAAAGAGAGTTTATGAAGAAAAGATAAAAAAGGTTAAGGAAATTCTAAATGGGGGGACAAAAAGATTGATAGATTTCTTAAAAGGTTATATGGATGAACTTTCGGAGAAAGAAGATTTTGAAAATGCAGCGTTTATAAGGGATAGTATAGATTTTATTAAGAGGGAAATAAAGAAGGGGAAAAAATTAACATTCAGATATCAAAATAGGGACCTTATTTCTTTTTCTTTTGAGAAGAAGAGTGGAGCTTTTTCAGTTCTAAAAATAAGGGAAAATTACATTTCAGATATAATAACGAAAAGATTTTCTTTCAATGAAAAAATGCCAAAAGATGAAGTGTGTAAGGAAACCGTTCTTGATTACTACACCTTAACTTCAGATTTTAATTTTTCAACATTGGTTTTGGATTTCAACTTTTCAGATGAAACTTTTCTTGAATTTTTTAAAGATAAGAATATAAAGGTTGTAAACATAGAAAAAAGTTTAATAGATAGGGAACCATACAGGATAGCAAAAGAAAATTCCGATAATCAACTTTATAAGGATATAAAAAAGGAGTATGTTCCATCTACAGTTATAGATCTTAAAAAAAGTTTAAATTTAAAAGAACTTCCCAAAAACATAATAGGAGTTGATATATCACATCTTTCAGGTGGATGGAATAGTGGAGCGGTTGTTTTTTTTGAGTATGGAAAACCAAAAAAATCTTTTTACAGATATTACAACCTTGACGAAATAGGTAATGACGATTATCTTTCAATAAGAGAGATCTTTAAAAGGTATCTTGAAAAGTATGATGTCGATCTTGCAATAATTGATGGTGGTCCTGGACAGATAGGTGTTGCAAAATTTGTTCTTGATGAACTTAACAAAAGCATAGAACTTGTTTCTGTGGCAAAAAGAACTAACACAATTTTCTTTCCAGACGGAAAAAGTGTACAGCTGGATTTGAGATCTCCATCTTTCTTTTTGATCAAGAAAATTATAGGTGAAGCACATAGGTTCGCAAACAAGTTAAGAAAAATTAAAATGAAAAAAGTTGGAGCAAAAAAGGATGGGAAAAGAAATAATTCTTGAGGTTAAAAATTTAACCAAAAGGTATGGGAAAAAAACTGCAGTTAACAATATAAGTTTCAAACTTTCAGGCGGTGATATATTTGGGTTCATTGGTCCAAATGGTGCTGGAAAAACTACAACAATAAAATGTATTGGAGGTCTCCTTGAATATGATGGAGGGGATGTACTTATAAATGGAAAAAGTAATAAAGGCTTTGATCAGGCTCTTAAAAGGAGTTTAGGGTATGTTCCAGACACACCTTTTCTTTACGATAAACTTACAGGAAGAGAGTTTTTATATTTTGTTGGAAGGTTGTATGGGATGGATAAGAAGAGTTTAGAGAAAAAAATAGATGAGTATTCAAAAAAACTTGAATTTTCAGATTATATGGATATTAGAAGTGAAGAGTATTCTCATGGAATGAAACAGAGGATAATAATAGCGAGCAGTTTTATTCATTCACCGGATATATTTTTGATCGATGAACCTATGGTCGGGCTTGATCCAAAAAGTTCAAAGATAGTGAAAGATCTCTTTAAAGAGTTTTCTTTTTCTAATAGGATTCTTTTCATTTCAACACACACTCTTTCTCTTGCGGAAGAGATATGTAATAAGATAGGAATAATGGATAAGGGAAACCTTGTTTATTTCGGTTCAATAGACAATTTAAAGGAAAGTTTAAAGAAATCAAACCTTGAAGAATTATTTTTAGAGATAACAAAAAATGATAACTGATCTTTTTTCTTTAAAGAGTAAAATTGTTTTAAGGTATCTTATCATAAAAGATTTCAAAACTCTTATAAGGATTTTAACCTTTTTCTTTGTTATTTCTATTTTTCTTTTTGGAACCTATTTTGTTTTCTTTAAGGTTTTCAACTATCTTTTGAACCTTGAGGATATTGGAAAAGGTTTTATTTACAGGATCAGTTCTTTGCTTTTTACTATTATATTTTTTCTTCTTTTTACAAGTTCAATAATAACTTCAATATCGACTTTTTTTAAAACTCCAGAACTTGAATTTTTGTTTTCTACTCCTTTAAAAACACATCATATATTTTTTTCAAAACTCTTTGAAAATGGTTTCTATGCTTCATGGGCATCCTTAATAATCTCTTTACCTTTGATATTTTCAATTTCAAATGTTTTTAAGGTTGAAACGATTTTTCTTATAAAATGGCTTTTTCTTTTTATTTTGATGGTTTTTATTTCAACATCTTTTGGAATACTGGTTGTTTTTTTGATCTCAGACCTTTTCAAAAGATTCTCTTTAAATTTTATAGTTACTTTGATTTTTGTCCTTTTGATATTCTTTTTTGTTTTCTTTTTCATTTTTGTAAAACCTGATATTTTCAACCTTCCCCAGAATGCAACACTTCAAGAGGTTACAAAATATTTGAACTCTCTTGAAGTTGAACAGTTCAAATATTTACCAAGTGGTATAGTTTTGCAAATAATTTTTAACGATATAAATGCAAAAAGTTCAAACCTTTTATACTTTTTTCTTTCCTTTTATCTTTTTTTAACATTTTCCTTTCTTTTTGTATTGATCAGGATTTATAGAAAAAAATATTTAGGGTTTTCACTCTTTAACCTTTCTTCAAAAAAGGAAAGAAGTAAAATTTTTGAAAAAAGGGTATTCTCAAAAAATTTAGAGATCTTTCTTATAGTTAAAGATATGGTGATTTTTTTTAGGGATCCATCACAGTGGGGACAATCTTTGATCTTTGTGATTTTACTTTTTATATACTCTTTCAGTATAATAAGAAGTCCCATATATTTTAAAACCCCATTTTACACTTATATTCTCTCCTTTGCCAACCTTGGTTTTTCATCTTATATAATGGCAACTTTGTCGGTTAGATTCATCTATCCTTTGATATCACTTGAGGGAAAAACCTTTTCCATAATAAAGAGTTCTATAAGAATGGAAAACTATTTTAATTCAAAACTGATATTTAACTTTTTGATAATCTTATTCCTTGGAGAATTTTTGATTGTTTTAACTAACATTTTTTTAAAAATGGATCTTTTAATAATAATGTTATCCTCTTTAATAACCTTTATCTTCTCTTTCGGGATAACAATAATCAACACTGGATTTGGTGCCATTTTACCAGATTTCAACGAGACGAATCCATCGAAGATAGCGAGTGGATTTGGCGGAATAGTTTCCGCCATAGTTTCTTTAATATACATAGGTATCTCCATCTCAATACTTTCAACACCTGTAAAAAACTATTTTGAAAAAAGTTTCAGAAAGATTCCCTTCAATTTTAGTGAATTTTACTATGCAATAATTTTTATAACACTTTTGACTTTTTTTATTTTTGTAATTATTTATAATTATGCTTTAATAAGGTTAAAAAGATATAACTTTTAAAATTTTATTTAAAAAGGGGTAAAAATGAAAAAAATCTTATTTCTTTTTCTTTCAGTCACACTCTTTCTTCTTTCCTTTTCGGACTATATAGTTGTTAGTGAGAAGATCTTTTTTGGTTTTGATCCATATTATCTTTTCGATGGACTTTACATAGGAAAAACAGAGAAAAGTTTTAGTGAAAATGGAGTAGTTTTCAAAAAAGAGTTCAGGAAGGATAAAAATTATTTTGTTCTTTTTGGTAAAGAAATGAAAACTTTACCTGAAGATTATATTTATTTCAATTTTGAAAAAAATCTTGTGCTTGTTGAAACTGATAAAGATATATACATAAAAGGTAAAGATTTTGAGATTATAAAGTTAAATTTTAAAAATAAAATTGATTTAAAAAAACTTCAAAATCAAACAATACCATCTTTTGATATTAAAAAAAGTAAAAAAATAGATGAACTTACCCTGATTCTTTCAAATATCTCATCCGATTCTCTTTACAATAATGTTGCCGTTTTATCTGGAGAGTACCCATATCCACAGGGGACATACAGTAAATCGAGAGTAATGGTTACAACTTGGCTTGATACAGCATCGGTTTACCTTTTCAACAGGATGTCAGATTTGAATCTCGATAGTGTTTTCTATCAAGATTTTATGGTCTCTTCATATCCTGTCAGAAACATTGTTGGTTTAAAAAAAGGTCTCTATTCAAAAGATACATGTATAGTTGTTGGAGCACATTATGATGATTATTCTAACGATTACCAAATAGCTCCTGGTGCAGACGATAACGCTTCTGGATCATCTGCTGTTCTTGAACTTTCAAGAACATTTTCATCTTATAATTCCGATTATGATATATACTTTGTTCTTTTTACAGCGGAAGAATGGGGTCTTTATGGTTCAGAATATTTTGTATACGATTACATCCTTCCAAAAAACATGCACGTTTTAGGTATGCTAAACTTCGATATGATAGGATATAATCCATCTTCAGATTACAGGTTGAATCTTTACGGTATGTCACATTCGAATCCTTTGAAAAATCTTTACAAACAGATGTGTGATAGTTTTACCAATGTAAACTGTGTTGTAGGTGGAGGAAGTTCTGGTAGTGACCATTATTTCTTCGATGTTGAAGGTTTTAAGGTTAATTTTGCGATAGAGTATACCTTTTCACCAGTATACCATTCAACACAAGATTCAATTTCTTATATGAATTTTGATTATATGAAAGAGGTTGTAAAAGGTGGAGCTGCAACTCTATACTATTTAAAAAATATGCCTGCGACTGTTAGTTCAATCTCTTTAAAGGATAAGGGAGATTCCTCTGTCATAGTTGGATGGCAGAAATCTTTCAGTCCAGATGTTATTGGGTACAAAATATATTATAAAAAAGATAGTGATACATTAGAAAATCTTATTTTTGTTCCAGATACGAACGAATATAGAGTTGGATCACTGATACCTAAAAATCTTTATTATTTTAAAGTGACACCAGTTGACAGTGAGGGCTTTGAAGGTTTTGCGGATATAATAGATACTATAACACCATCTTTTATCCCAAACGGTATAAGTTTGAACAGTATATATTCTGATAGAGACAAAGTGTACATCTATATACAAAAAAGTAAAACGCTCGATTTTTTGAAATACAACGTTTATAGGAAGAAGAGTGGAGAAACCGATTTTACTCTTCTTACAGATATTACTGATACATTCTTTATAGATTCCACAATAAACGACACATCTATTTACCTTTACACTTTCACCGTTGTTGATAGTAATAACCTTGAAAGTGAATTTTCCAACATAGATAGCACAAGACTTTTGAAGATGGAAAAAGAATTTTTGGTTGTTGACGAAACTTCAAATGGTGCAAGTTTGCAGGACCAATCTACGGATGCTTTTTACGATTCAGTATTTGGAAAATTTGTGTATGACAGAATAGATATGGATAGTATATCTAAGGGTAATAATATTATTTTTGGAAACTATAAAAAAGTTTTTTACATTGATGATGATCTTTCAAACAACAAAATAGATTTTGATGATCTTTCAAGGTATATAGAGAATGGTGGAAGGATGATTGTAACAGGGTGGAATATTGGAAAATCTATAACTGAAAATCCAACATCATATCCTGTTTATCCGGAAACAACATCTTTTGCATACAAACTTTTCAACATTTTTGAATACAATGTTAACATGAATGCTGATATGAGAGCTCTTTACTATAATGTTTCAGGAAGGCAGGATAGTGTAAAGTTTGTTGAAGCAAAACTTCCCAGAGGTTCCAACGGTAACCTTATCTATGGTGGAGTGTTTGAACTTGTTGGAGAGAATAAAATTTTTGGTCAATACATCTCTTCAACAATGGATACGAATTTTGATGGAAAAACAGTTCTTTATTCAAAAAAGGATACATCTTTGATCATTATGTCAGCCCCGATTTACTACATGGAAACTGAAGGAGCAAAGAGGTTGATATCTGATCTTTTGAACCTTTTCAATGTTCAGACTGGAATAGATGGGAAGGATAATTTTGTATCAATTGAAAGGTTTGAGATAAAATATTTAAAGGGAAATATAAATATCTATTATGAAAACGTTGAAAAGAAAGATTACACTTTAAAACTCATCGATGTATCTGGAAGAGTTCAGGATAGAATAAGTTTTAAAATTAAAGATGATAAGGGAGTTTTAACTATCAAAGAAAATTTGAAAAAGGGAGTCTACTTTATAAATGTTTCTGACCTTGATTTAACGAAAAAAATATTTGTTATAGAATAAAAAAAGGGGCTTTTTAAAGCCCCTTTTTTTATTGATAAAATTTTTTTACCAGACTTGTCTGTAATAATCATCACTATCTGAAAAATCACTCCATAGTGAAACTCTCGTTGGATCGTAACTTTCTCCACCTATATCGTTTCCATTAGTATCAAGTTTCCATTTCTTATCCGAATTGTCGGTAACCTCTTTTGAAACATAAAGGTAAACAGAAGAAGTATTGTCCCAATCAAGGTTAATGAGAGAATATTCAACTTCTGTTGTATCTGGTGAAACTGAGATTGAACCTGGTATATAGGTGTAGTTACCATTAATGTAAGCAAAAACTTTAATGTTACTTGTTGTCAGTTTTGTTATATCCATATTATCGTTGAACCTTATAGTCAAAAGTGGTGAACCATAGCTTATGTTAACTCCGTTAACTTTTGGTGGTCTATCATCATCACCACCGTTACTTTCTGTTAAAAATGTTGATGTGTAATTTTTAATTGATGGTTTGAACACATCATCAAAGTAAGGCAAAGCTTTGTTTCCAGCAGAATCTGTTATTGTTGAGCATGTTACTTCTATCTGATAAAATCTTCTTTCAGCAAGTGGATCTCCGTTCTTTGGCTGAAATTCAGCTTCCCAAACTCCCAACCACCATATATAAGAGTATCCAACAAGTTCTATGTCAAGTTCAGTTTTTGAGCCATCATCGTTGATTTTATAGAGTTTTGTTGAATTAACAACTTTGGATGATTCTGCAAGTTCAGAGAGGTCAACATAAAAATGTGTATTTATAGAGATATTACCTTCTTCTGGGAAAACTCCAAGAACTATTGGGTTATCATAGTCAACAAAATCTGATCCTGTTCCTGTACTGAATTGGTAAAGAACGTTATCGTAAGGTGTTCCATCATCTATGTTGTTTCCATTTCCATCAAGAAAACTGTTTGAAGTAGATTTAACACCATTTTTAATTGCAAGGGTATATGTTGCATTGTCTGCAAAAGTTGCTGTTATTTTAACCCTTTTGAAATCAGGCTCATAAACTACATTTAGGTTTGAAACATCACCAGATGAACCGTTTGCAGAAAGAACAAAATTTGTTGTCGTTACTGTTGAGTTTAGAAGGTAATCGTTGAAATAAATGTATATAACACCCTCTACATCTCCTGTTGATGGATCAACATCATTTATTGTTCCATAATTTGAGGGAACAACATCTGTTATTTTTAAAATATTTTCACCTGATGTTGAAAGTTCAAGGTCATTTTTTATATCTGTACTTTCATAAGGTTTAAAAGTACATCCAGCTAAAATAAGAATAAATATGAGTATAGGTATAAACTTTTTCATTTTTCCTCCTATCAATAAAACTTGACATTAACGGAGAGTGACCAGGTTGAAAGATCAACAAGGTTAGAAAATCCCATAAAGTCCAATTTAACATTTTTGGATATTGTCCATCCAAGACCATAGTAATATGTTGTTTCCAGGTAATTGCTCTTCATTGTTATATCATAATCTTGTCTTGTTGTTGGATTTTCTAATATTACCTGATATGATGAACCATCCCCATAGTTGTATTCTCCAATAACAGGTGAGTAAGAAAGGTATTTCATACTCTGAAAACCATTTCCCCATTCAAAAGTTGTTCTTGCTCCTATCCTTCCAAAAAGGTTTTTAAGGAAATTATACTCTAAACCGACTGGAATTGTTAAAGATGTAACGAGATAATTGTTAATGTATTCCCCAACATACGTTCCTGTTTCAGTATAGGTATAATCGATTACATCAGAAACTCCATCTCCGTTGTCATACTCCTCTCTATACAGATAGAAGTTATTGATTGTATCAATCTCTGACCTTTTTTCTTGACCAAATTGAATTCCTATACCAAACAATGCATTTTCAAGTTTTTTAACATACTTTCCACCTATAACCCAGTTGATTTCTGAAAAATGGGCAACAGTTTGTGAATCACCGGCTGAAGTAGAATCTATATAGGTATAAATTTCGTCTGCAGAAACTCCTGGAGAAACTGTTGTTTCAGTATAATACTCGTCAACCGAAAAGTATAAGGGTTTATAAGAGTTGTTCTGTAGACCTGTAAAAATCTCTATTGAATCCTCATCCATTCTGAAATAACCTTTTAATCCAAAACCTAAATTTAATCCACTCCAATCGTAATTGTTTTTGTAGTAATCATCAGATCTAAATGTGTTGTTAACATTGTCCGCTGGCGAAAAGTCATTAAAAAGGGTGTCCCTGTACTCTAAATTCATTTTGTTCTTCAAAAATCCGAAGTTAAAAGTGCCAACAAACTCCATTTTCTCCATAGCCATTCCACCAGCAAGATTAATTACATCAGCACCATAACTGTATTCACCTTTATCCTTATACTCCTCATATGAAGTTAAGAGTAAGTCGTTTGAAATTATGTTTGAGTCAACACTCTCTTCTATGAGGTTCATCTCGTTGATCGAGTTTGCAAAATATTTTGTGTAGGAAACTCCACCTTTGAAACCTTCCTTATTTCCGAAAAGGAAACCAAAATAGTTAGTGCCTGATTCATCAAGAGAGTTATCTGTTTGTGTTAAAGTTACTTTACTCATATAATCGTATATCTGATCTGCGTTCGTATCGATGAACTCTCTTTCTTCACTGTTTACTGAATCTTCGTATAAGTTTTTTGTTGATGCTGAAAGTATTCCAAGATGAAGCATCTCCATCATCGATCCTTTTAATCCGATAAGGAAGTTGTTTGAAAAACCTCCAATGATAGGTTCATTAATGGTGAAATTTGAAAGGTTCGTATAGATGTTGAAACCATCAATGTTTGTCATCTCTGTTAGTCCAAGAATAGCTTCTATCTCATCATCTATAACACCACCTGTTGACAAGGTTCTAAATGATGAGAATTGGGCGTTGATTCCAACCGCCAAAAGAAAAGTCAAAAAAAGAACAAATAGGGTTTTAATTTTCATCTTTCCTCCTTTTTGAAAGATTTTATTTGAAGAAATTAAACTTCAATCTCATAAATTAAATTATGAACTATAACTTTTTAAAGTCAAGATATTTTTAAAGAAAGGAGGAGCCCCCCTTCTTTATTTGTTTCCTATTCCAACTCTAACTTTTCTAAATCTTGTTGGGGCAGCTCCATGTGACATCTCAGCTCTTTGTCCTGGTTGTCCCTTTCCACAGTTAATAACTCCCCAGAGATCCCAATAGTTTTCGTTACATATCGCATCACATTTGTTCCAGAAAACTGGAGTAATATCCTGATATGAACAGTTTTTAAGCATTCTTCCAAGTCTTCCGTTCTTAATCTCATACCCTATTTCACAGCCGAACTGAAAGTTCAATCTTCTTTGGTCTATTGACCATGATTTGTTCACATCCATATATATTCCATCTTTAGTATCTCTTATAAGATCCTCAAGTTCCCATTCTCCTGGAGCAAGGGAAAGGTTGGATATTCTTATTATTGGAATGGAATAGAATCCTTGAGATCTGTTACATCCCTTTGATCTTCTATCTCCTATCTTGTGAGCGAGTTCCCTATTTGTCATATAACCAACAAGTATTCCCTCTTTAACAATATCCCACCTCTGGCTTCTAACTCCATCATCATCATACCCTTGTGTTGCAAGTCCCATAGGTATGGTAGCATCAGCGAAGAGGTTTACGATTTTTGATCCATATCTGAATTTTTTGTATTTTTCAAGTGTTGCGAAAGAACTTCCAGCATAATTTTCTTCATATCCTAAAACCCTATCAAGTTCAGTTGCGTGACCGACAGATTCATGTATCTGTAAAACCATCTGTGCTCCACCTATTATGATATCTTTAACAGAATTTGGACATTGTGGTGCTTTCAAAAGTGCTATGGCTTCATCTCTTATTCTTTCAGCGTTCTGAAGTAGTTCCATCTGCTCTATTATCTCATAACCACCAGAGTAATATTGTCCACCAAAAGATGCAGGATAGGATCTTACCTGCATATCGTTGTTGCCTAAGGCTGTAGCAGAATATCCAGCTCCACTTCTTAAAAGATCCTGAACTATTTCGCTTCCCTCACTACTTATAAACCATTTTCTAATGTTTTGAAAAGACATTTCAGAGTATGCAACCTTTATCTCACTCTTTTTCCTTAGTATCTCATCTATTTTGAATAGTAGATCAGCCTTTCTTTCAAGTGGTATTCTGAATGGATTTTTTAGAACGGGAGTAAACCAGTGATCCTTGTAAGTATCCTCTTTCGCTAACCTGACCTTTTCTCTCTGTAAAGAACTGCTCGCTTTTGCTATGAAACATGCCTCTTTTGCTACCTTCTTTATTTCTGATGTTGTGAGGTTATCACTTGATGAGAATCCCCATGAGCCTTTGTATAAAACCCTTATTCCAAAACCTAAAGTGTTTGAATAATCCACATTGAGTTTTCCATTCTTTACAACTATTTCTTCATTCTTTGTATCTATAATTCTAATATCAGCATAATCGGCACCATAATGTTTTGCAACTTCGATTGCAAGTTTTCCCAATTTAAACATTTTTCCTCCTATTAAAATTCTGTTTTACTTGTGAAAGTGAAATCTTTTATCTTTAAAGCTGGAACCGCAAATCCACCACCGAAACCACCACTTTGAACTATACATCTATCTCCAACCATCAAAACATTTGATAAAGATTCCATAATAGATTGTGTGAATCTCATATTTTTTAGTCCATCTTTGATCTTTCCGTCTTTAACCAAAAATATTCCATTTCTTGTCATACCTGTTATCGTTGTTGTCATTGGATTCAACATGTTAACATAATGGAATTGGGTAACGAGGATTCCACTTTTTGTTGTTTTTATCATCTCTTCCAGATTTGAACTTCCCTCTTTTAAATATAAGTTTAAAGGAAGTGGTCCATATTCGTCATCGGCACCAAGGGAATGTCCATTGTTATCGAGTTTCAACATTTTTGCAACTTTTCTATCGGTTGGCACCTCTTTGAAAACTCCATCTTCAAAAAGTGTTAATCTTTTTCTTGGAAAACCTTCAAAATCGAAAGGTATTCCACCAACACCTTCAAAGTATGGGTCATCGTAAAGGGTTACCATTTCAGATACAACCTTTTGTCCAATTTTGCCAGAAAGAAAACTTCTTCCTTCTGCAATCATAAGCCCATTGAAGGTTGTATAGGAAAGGAAAGAGATAAGATCCGCAACAGCTGCAGGTTCAAGTATAACCGTATACTTTCCAGGTTTTACATCTTTTGGATTTTTAGATTTTTTTGCCTTTTCAACAGCAATCTTCGTATTTTTTATAACATCAATATTTTTAACACTCAACTCATTCTGTTCAGCCCATCCAGAGGAATTTTTTGCCTGTGCCGTTATTGAAAAAGTTACATTGGAATTTTCAAAATGTGCTTCAAGTCCATTTGAATTAACTATCACAAAGGAGTTTGCACCGTTGGAAAAAATCCCTGCACCATTCATTTTTTCTTTAGCACATATTTTTACAGCATCTTTTACATATTTTGCTCTCTGGTCAGGTGACAATGTTTCAGTTTTTTTATCGAAAGATTTTGTAAAAGTGTAATCTGTCTTTGATGGTAAAGGCAGAATCTCTTTTTTGTGTGTCTGGTTTTTTGAAATCTCTTTAGCCTTTTCAAGGAATTTTTTTATATTTTTTGTGTCTAATGAGGTTCCAGATACTATACCAACCTTTCCATCATAAACGGTTCTTATAGTGAAAGAGTATTTTGTTGAATCAACATTCTGTGTTATCTCGTTGTTGGAAAATCTTGTTAAAGATTCCTTGTTTCCAACTATAGAAACTGTTGTCATGTCTGCATCAGACATCTTTACTATTGTAGAGGCAAAGTCGAGTAGTTTTTCTTTTTTTAACATAAACTCTCCTTGTTTATAAATTTTAAAATTTTTTCCTTTTCTATCCCGCCTTCTCTAAGTATTTCAACATTTTTTTTATCTATCTTTATTACGGTAGAAGGTTTTTTTTTCTTTTTCAACTCTCCAAAAAGATGGACTCCTTTGAAATATTTTTCAAACTCATCTTTTTCTGTAATAAGATCTTTTCCAGATATGTTTAAACTTGTGCATGCAAGAGGTTTTTTAAAAAGATCTATAAGTTTTAAAATTTTTTTTTCATCTGGAATTCTCAGAGATGCAAAGCCATCCTTTACAAGTACTGAAGGTATAATTTTTTTTGCCTTTAAAACTATTGTTAATTGACCGGGTAAAAATTTTTCTTTGATCTTCCAGAAAAGTTTTGACGTATAAAAAAAATTTTCGATTTCAATATTTTCTGAGAAGAAAAGAGCAAAAGGTTTCTTAAAGTCCCTTTTTTTTAAATGGAAAATTTTTTCTATACCTTTTATGTTATCGAAAGATGTTGCGATTCCATTTATCGTATCTGTTGAAAATGCAAGCAGTCTACCTTCTTTTAAAATATTTAGCGCTTCCTCATAATCTTTTTTTCTCATCTGTTAAAACTTTGCCTGTACTTATCCAATTTTTCCTTTAAACTACCATCGGTAACAGAAAGCATTTCAATAGCAAAAATTGCAGCATTTTTTGCCCCCGCTGAACCTATGGTAAATGTTGCAACTGGAATTCCTGATGGCATCATTACCATAGAGTACAATGAATCCACACCTTTCAATGGTGAGGAATCAAGGGGAACCGCAAGAACCGGTAAAGTTGTGTATGATGCAACAACTCCCGCTAGATGTGCAGCATAACCTGCTCCACATATTATCGCTGAAAAGCCATTATCTCTCGCTTTTGTAGAGAATTCTTGAACTTTTAAAGGGTTTCTGTGTGCTGAAATTACAAAGGTTTCGTATTCAACTCCAAAATTTTCAAAAACCTTTTCAGTATTTGACATAATCACCCTATCGTTTTCAGATCCCATAAGAATTGCTACTTTTGTCATGACTCCTCCAAACCGTTTATATATTCAAAAATTTTTATTCTATCCGCTTCGTTGTTAACATCCAGAGAGTCTGGAATGTCTGTGATACTTTTTAAAACATCATAAACGAACTGATAATTTTTTGTTAAATACTCTGATGATAATCCAATTTTATGGAAAGAGTTCGATGTTATTGTTGTTGAGATTATGTAAGGATCATATAATGGAGAATTTTTTTCAACATACTTTTCATAAAAATAGTTTGTTGAATCGTAATCCTTTTCTCTGTAATAGAAACCTCCAATAAAGAGAGTTTTATCATCCTCTTTCGAATTTTCAAAAGATTTTTCAAGATATTTTTTTGCAGAATCTTCCTTTCCATACAAAAAATGGATATAAAACATTCCACAGATTATATCTAAAGAATCGGGATACTTTTCATAGTCTATTCTGAACTTTTTTAAAGCGTTTGCATAATCTTTTTCTTTTACATAAACCCAGCCATCTTCAAGATTCTCTTTTGGAGAAAAGAGGGAACATGAAGATATTAAGATAAGCAAAAGAAGGATTAAAATAGTTTTACTATTTTCCATAAAATATCTTTTCCTTTTAAAAAGTATATTCCGTAAGGTAAATTTTTAAAAGATACTTTTTTTGATATTCCTTTTTCAACTATCCTTCCACTCCTATCAAAGATGAAATATTCTTCACCTGTCCAATTCAACTCTTTATCTTTGAGTAAAAATGTTTTTGTGTTTTTAAAAACTTCATATTTTTCGTTTGAGATGAAAAATCTCAAGTAAGAGTCTTTATCAACATAGAATTCAACCCTATCCTCATATCTTATAACAGGGATCTCAACATCATTTGAAAAAACTTTTAACCTTTCACTTTCATTGCTGTATTTTGTGATTTTAACTTTTGAATCTGTTTTAATTTTTATACTGTTTGAATCATCGAATAACAAAAAACTGTTGTTACTTGAAAGTGTCATATCTCCACCAAATATAAAAGTGGAGTTGTCAAGTACATTTTTCAACCCGAAACTCTTTTCCTGTAGGAAAGGTGTTCCATCCTTTTTCCCGTAAAGGGTAAGATTATAGATACCAGATTTTTCTACGGAAAGATCTATCGTATAGATTTTTCCATCTTTTTGATAGTTGAGAATTTCATCTTTAAACAAACTTTTCAGTTTGAAGGAATCTATTATGATAGAATCGTTTTTTATAAAAAAGGAAAAAGTTATCAGGTTTGAAAGGGAAGAGTAGTTTATACTTTTCGTTAAAATATCCTGTTTGAATATGTAATCAGGTTTTACGTAACCGTATCCGTACTCGCTATCATAACCTGAGTTTCCAAGATCAAGGGCATTGGAGATGAATATGTCAACTATCTCTTCAAGGTTGTATCCAATGGAGAACATTAAAGCGAAAAGAGATGAAAGATGAGGTGTTGAAAAGGATGTCCCTTCAAGCCAATAAAGATAAAAGTTTGAGACATTTGCTAAGGAGTCAGTTATTTCTATCATTGGAGCAAGAATTCCTCCATCATAATCACCATCACCATTATTGTCCTGATAAACTACACCTCCTGGTGCAACAAAATCAAGATTGGTTCCATACTGTGAATAATAAGTTCTGGTAAAGTTGTAATCAACCGCTCCACACGATATTGCCTCTTCAAACCCTGCCGGATAGGATAGTTGCCCCACACCTTCATTTCCAGATGCACAAACAACAGCAACTCCATTGTTCCTTGCATTTATTATTGCCTGATGCAAAGGTGTCCAGCCTGTTGAATCTCCTGCTGGTCCCCCAAGTGAAAGATTTAAAACTTTGCATCCGTTTGCCACACCATATTCTATAGCATCAACTATATCTGTGAGATTTCCCTCTCCCTTTTCATCAAGAACCCTTAAAACCAAGACTGTTGGAGAGGATACTATTCCTGCCGTTGCAAAACTGTTGTTTATGTGACTTGCTATAACTGAAGTAACTGCTGTTCCATGTCCATTCATATCGTTTGGATGGTTTTCATCGTTAACAAAGTCGTATGGGAGGATAAAATTTATATTATCAAAATCTGAAAATTTATGGTATTTCCCATCCGTTGAGGTAACCAAAGAGGATTCGTTTGAAGGTATTGAAAAATCTTCATAAGCGCATCCTGTATCAAGAATTCCTATCCTCACTCCATCTCCATCAACTTTTGAATCAAGAATGTATGAAAGGTTGTAATGTTTTTCACTCAAAGACCATTGGTATGAAAAGTATGTGTCGTTTGGATCATAGAAAGCTTTTACTTTTGGTTCTTTGCAAACACTTATTGCATCTGGAAAAAGTTCTTTTGCACTTTCAACATCAGAATCCAGAACGATGAATTTATACTTTTCATTTTTTTTTATCAGATTTTTTGTTTCAAGATTTTTTGGAAGATTTTTGAATATAACAAGTATTCTTTCACCATTTAAAAAAGATGAAATAAAAAAACAAAAAATGAAAATTTTAAAATATTTCATTGGATGAAATTATAACATTTTAAAAGAAAAAATTCAACTTCTAATTCATACAGTTACTACATTTGGAAAAACCTTCCTTCTCCGCCTGTTCCTCGTTATCTGGCTCAAACCTGACACCGTTTCCGGAAATTATTATCTGGTTAACCTTACAATCATGTTTTTCGTTGTAAAGATCATGATAGATTTTACTTTTAAGGTCTCCTAAAAATCTGAAACCAAAACGAGAGTTTACGTTTATTGCCAATATCCCTCCTTTATTTATAATTTACAACAAAATGAAAAAAAAATCAATAGGGGTTGACTTTATTTTTAATTTAATTAAACTTTATTAGTCAAAACTAACATTTTGGAGTTTTATGAAAAAATTATCTAAAAGTTTGGAAGATTATATCGAAGCGATATACATAGCAAGTGAAGGAAAAAATTTCTGTCGTGTGAAAGATATTCAAAAAGTTTTAAATGTCTCAAAACCCTCTATAGTTAACGCTCTGTCCATATTGAAGGAAGAGGGACTTATAGTTCAGGAAAAGTATGGTTACGTAAGTTTGACAAAGGATGGAGAGAGGAAGGCTAAAAATGTTTACAAAAAACACAAAATAATAACAGAGTTTGTTGAAAAAATTTTTGAAGTTGAAAATGTAGATGCACAGAAGATAGCTTGTGAGATAGAGCATATAGTTGATAAGAATATATATGAAAGGATGGAAAAGATTTCAAAAAATTTTAACGAAAGAACCAAGATTGTTCTTTATGGAGAAAAGGATGAAACTGACGGATCTAAGACAAGGTGAAAAGGCTAAAGTGTTATCACTTTTTGGTGGTGCAAATTTTGTTTGTAAGGTTAAAAATATGGGTATAACGGAAGAGTGTTTTATTGAAGTTTTAAAAAATGATGGTAGAGGTCCACTTATAATAAAACAGGATGGTTCAAAAATAGTAATTGGAAGGATGATGGCTTCAAGGATTGAAGTTGAGAAATTATGAGTGAGAAGATAGTTATAGTAGGACAACCTAACAGTGGAAAATCTTCCCTTTTTAACAGTTTAACAGGTTTGGACCAGACTGTTGGAAACTGGCCCGGGGTTACGGTTGAAAAGAAGGAAGGTTTTTTCTTTATAGATGATAAAAAATTTGAAGTTGTTGATCTTCCAGGTTGTTACGGTTTAACTCCAACAAGTATAGATGAAAAGATTTCTTTGGATTATCTTTTAAGTTCATCCCCATCTTTGATAGTAAATATTCTTGATGGTTCAAATCTCGAAAGGTCACTTTTTCTCTCTCTACAACTTTTTTTTCTCGATATACCTTTAATATTTTTTGTAAATAAGATGGATGTTGCAAGAAGTAAGAAAATAAAAATAGATTTCGAAAAAATGAAAAGTATTTTCTCGTGCGATATAGTTTTTGGTTCCGTTAAAAATGGAGAAGGGGTTGATGAGTTAAAAAGGTTAATAAAAAATAACGTAAACAAAAAGGTTTGTGAAACGAAGTATTTTAAAGTTAGCGATAAAGTTTATCTTCACATTGAAAAGTTATCAGAAATTCTGATAAAATATAAAGAGTTTGAAAAACATCCAAAATTTTACTCTTTGAAAATCATAGAAAATGATAAAAATTTTGTTCCATCAATTTTTAAAATTTTAAGAGAAGAGGATCTTTCTAAAATAAAAAGTATTGTTGATGAAGTTTACAAAAATATAAAAAAGATAGATTTTTTAACACTCGACTGGTTTTACTCTTTGAGTAGAGGTATAGTTGGAGAGGTAACAAAAAAAGAATTCTCCGATAAGAAAAGTTTGACTGAAGAGGTGGATAACACACTTTTGAATAGATTCTTTTCTATTCCTATTTTTTTTATAACATTTTTGTTTATATTCTTTATAACATTTTTTCTTGGGGATATTTTTTCAAATTTTCTTACTTTTCTTTTTGAAAAACTTTCTTTTTTACTAACAAAGGTTATAAAAGGAGGATTTCTCTTATCATTTTTAACCGAAGGAATAGTTGGAGGAGTTGGATCCGTAATAACTTTACTTCCATATATATTTTTTATGTACATTTTTCTTGGTTTTCTTGAGGATACAGGTTATATGGCGAGAGTTGTTTTCATAATGGATAGATTTATGCATAAAATAGGTCTTCATGGAAAATCTTTCATATCTTTAGTTTTAGGTTTTGGATGTTCCGTTCCCGCTGTTCTTTCAACAAGAGTTCTCGATACACCAAAAGACAGGATAAAAACGATTCTTATTATTCCCTTCATTCCATGCTCTTCCCGTTTAACGGTTCTGATATTTCTTGGTGCGATACTTTTTGGAAAGTGGAGTTTCCTTGTAATTTTTTCACTATTTTTATTATCTATCCTTTTTGCGATTTTTTCAGGATTTATAATAGACAGATTCATTTTAAAGGAAAAAAGTGAAGGATTGATAATGGAACTTCCAGATTACCATCTTCCAACATTGAAAAACTTACTTATAAACTCATATTTCAAAGTAAAAGACTTTTTGAAAAGAGCAGGGAGTTTGATATTTATTATAACGATAATAATTTTTCTTCTTTCCTATTTTCCAAAAGATGTTGAGGGTGGTTTTATAAAGATTGCTGGTGAAAAGATTGATTTTCTCTTTAAACCTCTCGGTTTCGATGTTGAGAGAACCGTTTCACTTATAACAGGTTTTTTCGCAAAAGAATCTGTTGTTTCAACTCTCGGTGTTCTCTATAAAGGAGAGCAACTGGAAAAGGTTATCGCAAGCAGATGGAATAAAGTTGATGGTTTCGTTTTCCTTCTTTTTCTTATGATTTACTTACCCTGTATAGCGACAGCTGTGGTTATTAAACAGGAAACAGGTTCATACCTCTACCTTTTCGGAATAGTATTGTATTCAATAGTTTTTGCATACATAATCTCATTTTTAGTAAGGTATATTTTACTCTTAATAATATGATAGAGGAAATTATAAATTATATTTTGGAAAAAAGGTTGGTTTCAACAAAGGAGTTGACAAAAAAGTTCAATATAGATGAACCTTTTCTCGATTACATTATAAGTTATGCAAAAAATAAAGGTTACAGAATAAGAAAGGATAAGAAAAAACTTATAAAATGTTTTTCATGTCCATATAAAAAATTCTTTTAGGACTTGACAACCCCTTTTTTAAAATTAAATTTATTGCACTATAAGTAAAGGTATTTTTCTTTTTAAATAAATAAAAGGAGGTATAGTTATGGCAAAGGAGAGCAAAATACAACCTATCAACGGAAAGATCCTGATAAAGAGGATCGAAGAGAAAGAGGTTAAGAAAGGTTCCATAATAATTCCAGATACCGCAAAAGAGAAACCACAGCAGGGAGAGGTGATTGCAGCTTCCAAAAAACCTGATGGAAAAGATGCTGATGTTAAACCTGGTGACATAGTTCTTTTTGGAAAGTATGCGGGAACCGATATAGAAATCGATGGTGTTGAGTATGTTATTATGGACTCAACAGATATCCTTGCAATAATAAATAAATAAATGGAGGTAATGATGACATCAAAAGAGATAATTTATAGTGATGAAGCACAAAGAAAAATTCTTGAAGGAGTAAATAAGCTTGCAAATGCAGTTAGAGTAACTCTTGGTCCCAAAGGAAGGAATGTTGCAATAGAAAAAAAGTTCGGTGCACCAACTATAACAAAAGATGGTGTAACCGTTGCTAAAGAGATAGAACTTGAAGATCCTTTTGAAAATATGGGTGCACAGATGGTTAAAGAGGTAGCATCAAAAACATCCGATGTTGCTGGTGATGGGACAACAACCGCAACAGTTCTTGCTCAGGCTATATACAGGGAAGGTTTAAAACATATAACAGCGGGAAGAAATCCGATTCTTGTTAAAAGAGGTATAGATAAGGCTGTTGAAGTGGTTGTTGAAGAGTTGAAAAAACTCTCGAAAGAGACAAAGGACAAAAAGGAGATAGCACAGGTTGCATCCATTTCAGCAAACAATGATAATTCGATAGGTGACATTATTGCTGAAGCGATGGATAAGGCTGGAAAGGATGGAGTCATTACCGTTGAAGAGGGAAAATCAAACAAAATGGAACTTGAATTTGTTGAAGGTATGCAGTTTGATAGAGGTTATCTCTCTCCTTACTTTATAACAAACGCTGAAAAAATGATCGTTGAACTTGAAAAACCATACCTTCTTATAACTGATAAAAAGATTTCAAACATGAAAGAGGTTCTTCCGATTCTTGAGCAGGTAGCCCAGTCTGGAAAACCTTTACTTATAATAGCAGAGGACGTTGAAGGTGAACCTCTCGCTACATTGGTTGTAAACAAGTTGAGAGGAACATTGAACGCATGTGCTGTTAAGGCACCAGGTTATGGAGATAGAAGAAAAGAGATGCTTCAGGATATAGCGATTGTTACAGGCGGAAGAGTTATATCTGAGGAGCAGGGAATGAAACTTGAGTCTGTTCAGTTAAGAGATCTTGGACAGTGTGAAAAGGTAACCGTTGATAAAGAGAACACTACAATAGTTGATGGAAAAGGTAAGAAGAGTGATATAGATGCAAGAATATCACAGATAAAAAAACAGATACAGGAAACAACAAGTGATTATGATAAAGAAAAATTGCAGGAAAGGTTGGCAAAACTCGCAGGTGGAGTTGCTGTGATAAATGTTGGTGCCCCAACCGAAGTTGAAATGAAAGAGAAGAAAGCAAGAGTTGAGGATGCTTTGCATGCAACAAAAGCAGCTGTTGAAGAGGGTATAGTTCCAGGTGGTGGAACAGCATATCTAAGAACTTTAAAAGGTATAGACAAAATAGAGTTTTCAAATGATGATGAAAAAATCGGTGCTGAAATAATTAAGAAAGCACTTGAAGAGCCAATAAGAATGATAGTTAAAAACGCTGGTGAAGAGGATGCAGTTATAGTCAATCAAGTGAAAAGTGCAAAGAAGAATGAAGGCTTCAACGTTCTTTCAGGAAAGATTGAAGATATGGTTGAGGCTGGTGTTATAGACCCAACAAAGGTTTCAAGATCAGCGCTTGAAAATGCAGCGTCAGTTGCATCACTGCTTCTCACAACAGAATGCATGATTGCTGAAAAGAAAGAAGAGGAAAAACAGCCAATGATGCCACCAGCAGGCGGTGGATACGGAGGAATGTATTAATTAAAAATAAGGATGGCGGGTTTATCCCGCCATCAACTATAATGGAGCGAAAAATGCCAAACTATGATTATAAATGTAAAAAATGTGGTCTTGTTTTTAATGTTTTTCATAAAATGTCAGATACTCCAAAGGTTAGATGTCCAGAATGCAACTCTCTTTCTGAAAAGATTCTAAGTTACAATTCAAATATTATCTTCAAAGGTTCGGGTTTCTATGTAAACGATTACAAAAATAATGGTAATTCTCATTCACATAATAAAAAGGAGAATGATAAAGGGAAATCAAACTGTTCTGGGGGGAACTGTTCCGGGTCATGTTCTTCTTGTAGTTGATTAGATTTTTTTCAAAATTATAATTATATTTTCAATGTCAGATGGATCTATAATACCATATAGGTCCTTCACCCTTTCAACATCTGTTTTGGAAATTATCTCTTTTGCCTCTTTTGAGATTATTGGTGATGACAACAATCTTTTTTTATTTTTTATCAATCTTTCACCGTTTTCAAGAACAACTTTTGTAATTCTTTTATATTTTTCTATGTAACCTCTATATTTGTTTTCAGAGTATATGAAAAGAAGAGTTTTTGTTGAAAATTGAGGGAAAAGTTTTTTAAAACTTTCAAAAGGATATGAAGGATCCTTTAAAAATTCGTATTCACTCTTTAAAATAAAATTATCCGGATCTTTATAGATAATTTTTTTTAACTCTTCACTCTCTTCGAAAATTTTTTTGTAAAGTTTTCTTCTTTCATCATCTATATTTATCTTTTCTGCTATATCTTTTAATCTAACGAAGGAGTTATCCTGTCTTAAATATAACCTATTTTCTGACCTTGAGGTGAACAATCTGTAAGGTTCCGTTAGATCCTTTTTTATAATGTCATCTATCAAAACTCCAATATAGGAATTAAATCTATCAAATATTATCTCTTCTTTTTTCATGTAAGATAGAGAAGCGTTTAAACCTGCAACATAACCCTGTGCTGCTGCTTCCTCATATCCGCTTGTTCCATTTATCTGTCCGGCAAAAAATAGCCCTTTTATATTTTTATGTTCAAGGGTTGGTTTTATCTGTTTACTTTTTAAGGCATCATACTCTATAGCGTATCCGGGTTGAATGAAAACACTCTTTTCAAGACCCTTGATACTATGAATGTACTCAAGTTGTATATCCACAGGTAGGGATGATGATGCACCGTTAACATAAACGATTTCATTATCAACACCCATAGGCTCAATGAATATAGTATGAGATTTTCTTTCAGAAAATTTTACAACCTTATCTTCAAGAGAAGGACAATATCTTGGTCCTTTACCCTCTATGTTTCCAGAATAGAGTGCTGAAAGGTGAAGGTTATCCCTGATCGTTTTGTGTGTTTTTTCGTTTGTTCTTGTAATGTAGCATGATATCCTGTTTTCAACCTTATCTGTCAGAATCGAAAAAGTTCCAACATCCTCTTCCCCTTTTTGTTCTTCCATTTTTGAAAAATCAACACTGTTTTTCTTTAACCTTGGACTTGTTCCAGTTTTCAATCTTATCAGTTTAATCCCTATACTTTTCAGAGATTCTGAAAGTTTTTGGGAGTTCTTTTCAGAGAATCTTCCACCTGTTATCTGTTCGTTCCCGATGAATATTTTTCCACCGAGAAAAGTTCCAGAACATATTACAACATAATTCGTTTGGATATTTTGTCCTTTTTCCAATTTAACTCCAATCACCCTATCGCTTTGTACCAAAATATCCGTTACCTCATCCTCAACTATTGTGAGGTTTTTAAAACCATTTAATATTTTTAATGCATTCGCTGGATAGGTTGAAGAATCTATCTGCGCTCTTAAAGACCATACAGCAGGTCCTTTGCTTGAGTTCAGAAGTTTAAAATGTATTCCACTTTTATCAGCAAGTATAGGCATCGAACCTGAAAGAACATCAAGTTCATAAACAAGATGGCTTTTCCCTATTCCACCTATAGAAGGATTACATGATGGAAATCCTATTTTTTCCTTTTTGAATGTAACCAGAAGGACTTTCAAGTTTAAATATGAACTTATTGTGGCAGCCTCGATTCCGGCATGCCCTCCGCCTACTATTACTATATCGTATTGGGACATTCTTTAAACTGTTTCTTCCTGCTGGAAGATCTTGAGTACATCCTTTGCAGTTTCAGCTTTCAAAATTTTTTCTCTAAAACTTTCTTTTCTACATATTCTTGAAATTCTTGCTAGTAACTGGATATATTTATTTTTATTTTCCTCGTTGGATACTATTAAAAAGAATATGTGAACAGGTTTAGAATCGAAAGATTTAAAATCTATTCCATCCCTTGAAATACCAAATGCAAGAGCAAGTCCAGAAACTGTTTCTGTTCTTGCGTGAGGTATAGCTATATTGTGTCCTATACCTGTTGTTTCGATCGCTTCCCTTTCCTTCAATTTTTCAACAAGTAAATTTTTATCTTCAACAAGATTATTATCAACAAGAACCTGTGCAAGTTCAATCAAAACATCATCTTTTGTTTTTGCGTTAAGGTCAGTTTTTATAAGATTTTCATTTAAAAGTTTATAGATGAACTCCATCAATCTTCCTCTTCTTTTTTAAACATATTTTTTATTCTACCAAAAAAATTTGAGTTAATCAATACCCTATTTTCAAAAAATTCACCATTTACAATTTTTTGGGGATTTTCAAAGAAAAGTGCTTTTGCAACATTCTCTTTAAATTTTTTCTCTACAATTTTAAAAGATGGTGAAAGTATAGGTGGTCTCAAATCTAAGGAATGTGCATCAGAAGCAACAAAATGCACCAGATTTTTTTTGAGTACTTTTATAAACACTGGTAAAATATTTTTGTTTAAAATATCATCAGTGTTGAACTGGAAAAGAACACCCAGGGAGAAAATTTCATCGAGAAAATTTATGTTTGAAAAGATTTTTCTGTTTCTAAAAGGATGGACTATGATAGGGGTTATATCTGCAGATGTAAAATATTTTATTATCTCCTTATAGTATAAAGGTATATCGAGAAATGGAAATTCGAGAAGAACATATTTAGATTTCCCATCAACGGTTAGCATCTCAATCTTTTCTTCATATTTTTTTAAAAGTTCTTTATCTATTCTAACCTCAAAACCGAGATGCAATTTTAAATCTATTCCAGCCTCTTTTATCTTCTCCTGAAGAATAAAAAATTTCTCTTTTGCATTGTTTATATCATACCTGAACTCTTCTGCTATATGAGGAGTTAAAACTATTTCGCTTATACCATCATTTTTTGCTATTTCAAGCATCTTCAAACTTGTATCAATATCTTTAGGTCCATCATCCAAACCAAAAAGCGAATGGTTATGAATATCTATCATACCTATATTTTACAAACCAACAACTTTATTTCAAGAAAAATATTTGAATATTTGGGGACGGTGCTTGACAGTGTGACAGTAGTGGAGATGAAAAAATCTCAAAGATCTATCTTTCCAGTTATAGATAAAGCAAATAAATAGAATGAAAAATATCTAAAAAATTTTTTGAATTCTAACATAAAAGAAAAAAATTTTTAACTGATTTCAGTGTGGTAGATAATTTAGTGTTTTTAAAATTTGATATAATATTGTTGACTTGAATTTTTTACATAATACAATTATTTACAAAAAGGAGGTCATATGTGTGAAAACTGCGGTTGTGACAACAAAGGAATTCCACTTCTTGGTGATCCATTTCCAGAGATGAAAGTTTTGACTACAGATGGAGAAATAATTTTACCTGATCATTTTAAAGGAAAATGGTTTGTTCTTTTCAGTCATCCTGGTGATTTTACACCTGTTTGTACGACAGAGTTTGTTGCTTTCCAAAAAAGGATAGAGAAATTTAAAGAGTTGAACTGTGAACTTATAGGTCTTTCAGTTGATCAAGTTTTTTCCCATATAAAATGGACTGAATGGATTAAAGAGAAACTTGGAGTTGAAATAACTTTTCCAATAATAGCTGATACTGGAATGGTTTCAAGTAAACTTGGTCTTATACATCCCGGTAAAGGAACGAATACAGTAAGGGCGGTCTTTGTTGTTGATGATAAATCTGTAATAAGGATTATACTTTACTACCCACAGGAACTTGGAAGAAACATAGATGAGATAATAAGGATAGTAAAAGGTATGCAGATATCAGATAAAAATGGTGTTGCTATGCCTGCAAATTGGCCTGATAATGAACTTATAAAAGATGAAGTGATAATACCTCCAGCGAAAACTGTAAATGTTGCAAAAGAGAGATTGGAAAAAGCAAAAGCTGGAGAGTTTAAATGTTTTGATTGGTGGCTTTGTCATAAAAAATTGAAATAATAGGAGGGTTAATGAATCCAATAAATGTTTACTTTTTGATATCTTTTGGCTTTTCATGGTTCATATTTTTAACTGTAACACTTTTAAACTTGCCACCAACGAATCCGTTTGCTTCTATTCTTCTTGCTTTGGGAATGTTTGGTCCTTTTCTTGGATCTTTCATAGTAACAAAATATGTTAAGAAAGAGAGTTTTTTTGAAAAGATAGGACTGAGATCCAAAATCAACAGATGGTTTTTTGTTTCCTGGTTTATATTTGTTTTCATAATATTCTTAGCGATTTTTATTTCAACTCTGTTCCCAAAAGTTTCATTCTCTTTGAAAATGGAAGGATTTTTTGAAAAGTACTCATACCTTTTAAAAGATGCTTCCTCTTTAAAGATGAAGGAGCAGATGGAAAGTAAACCTATACTCTTTTTAATTCTTTCAATAGTACAGTCACTTTTTGCTGGAATCACAATAAACGCCATTGCAGCATTCGGAGAGGAGAGTGGATGGAGAGGTTTTCTTTTGAACGAGTATAAGGAAAAAAGTTTCATAGAAGCAAGTATCAGGATAGGACTTGTCTGGGGAGTATGGCATTCACCAATTGTTGCTGCTGGTCTAAATTATCCCCAACATCCTCAAATAGGTGTTTTTATGATGATAATATGGTGTATCCTTCTTACATTTCTTTTTAACTATTTAAGGATAAAATCTAAAACTGTTCTGTCATCCGCAGTTTTACATGGGACATTGAATGCGATGGCTGGCTTTTCGGTTCTCTACATTGTTGGTGGAAACGACTTAACAGTTGGTATAACAGGTCTGGCTGGATTTTTATCACTTCTTATATTCAATGGTGCAATTTTTGTTTACGATATTTTCATCTCTAAAGAAAAGATAGTTTTATCAAGGGTAAAAGATAATTTACTCTGATTTTTTAATTCTTCTTCTTTCAGTTAAAAGAATTACCTCTTTTAACTCATTTTCATTTCTTGCCTGAAGCCATTCCTTTTCGAATTTTTTTGAAGATACCATTTGAGCTATCGCGGCAAGAGATTTTAAATGGAAATTTCTCTCATCTCTTGTGCATGCTATAACTACAACCATTTTTATTCCCTCTTCATTAGGAAAAACTGCACCTTCTTTTACCCTGAAAAAGAATATTTCGAATTTTCCTTTTCCTTCAAGTAAAAGATGTGGTATAGCAACAAAGTTTGAAAGAGTTGTTGGAGATTCCTTTTCTCTGATTAGAAGATTCTCTTTTATCTTTTCTTTTTCAATCCCAAGAATAGAGGAAGTTGTTGATGAAATTAAATCAAATAGATCTTCGAAATGATATTTTCCTTTAATATCAAAAGTTTTACTATTTTCAACTACAGTATCAAACCTATCGATTTCTATCTGATCTCTCTCTCTTATTATCTCCCTTAACTCTTCCTGAAGCAGATGGTTTGTATAATTTTTTGTTGTGATTCTTTCAAGAAGATATAGTAGAGCAAACTCTCTGTTGACCTTTATTCTTCCATAAAAAATATAAAAAGAGAGAGAAAAAATTATAAGTATAGAAGTTAAAAGAAAGACAAAGGAACCCATCTCGAAAAGAATAAAAATGAAGCCTATAATTCCAGCAATCTGGAGATATGGAAATAGTGGAGATTTAAATTTTGGTTTATAGTTCATCATTTTGCTTTCTCTTATAACGATCAAAGTTGAATTTGCAAGTATATATGTCAATATTAGAGTTGAAGAAGCGACTTTTGCAAGGATCTCAACATTTGTTAAAAGGAATATTACCGTTACTATTCCAGTTAAAAGTATTGAAAAATGGGGAGTTTTAAATCTTTTATTAGTTTTGGAAAAGATTTCAGGAATCATCTTATCTCTACTCAAAGCCAAAGGGTATCTTGAAGCAGCCATGATTCCAGCATTTGCTGTTGAGATGAATGCAAGAAGGGCAGCCATAGAAATTAAAAAATCCCAGAGGTTCCCACCAAAGATTTTTGCAGCATCATTTATAGGTGTTAAAGAATTGTCTAAAATAATGTTCGAAAGGATACCAGTAGTTACAATAACTATAAGAGTGTAAAGTATGGATACTATGAAAAGAGAAAATAGAAGACCCCACGGTATAGTTTTGGAAGGGTTTTTAACCTCTTCCGCAACACTTGTAATTTTTAAAAGCCCTCCGTATGAAACAAAAACGAGTCCTGCTGTTGAAAATATTGGTAAGATTCCGTATGGAGCCAGAGGGAAAATATTTTCCCTTTTAATATGAGGAAATCCAAAGATAATGTAAGATGACATAAGAATGAATAAAATTATTACAAGTGTTACCTGAAAAGAACTTGCTTCCTTTATTCCAATTATATTTAAAGTTATGAATAAGAGACAGAAAAAAAGCCCTATGTAAAATGTGTTAATATCCAAATATTTCGAAAGGAAAATTGATGTTCCAGTCAAAGCGAAAGAACTTTTTACCGATAATGAAAACCAGCTTAAAATTCCAGCGATTGTGCCGATAGCAGGTCCCAAACCCCTTGTTATAAAAAAATAATCTCCCCCAGCCTTCGGCATCGCTGTTGAAAGTTCAGCAAGTGATAATGCACCTGTCATCGCAAGCAAACCTGCAATAAAATATGATATAAAGACTGCAGGTCCAGCTTTTGAATGTGCTATACCAGGCAGGATAAATATTCCAGAACTTATCATTGCACCTGATGCTAAAGAAAAAATGTCTATGAAATTTAAAGTTTTTTTTAACTGCACGAAAATATTATAATTAAAAACAGTATTTTTATCAATAGAAAATCAATAAAGAATATATTTTTCTGGAATCAACTCTTTCAGTTCTTTAACGGAATTTATTATACTGTTCCTTAAAGTATCATCCTTTTCGTACAAATGGTTACCTGAAAGAATAACTTTATATTTATGAAGATCTTTTGATGAATCTTTAATTATGTATGTTGGCAAGAAAAATATTTTTTTTACTTTTACCTTTCCGTCGGTTCTTTTTGATCTTTCTAAAATCAATTTAAATATTACTCCAGAGTTTGTGTATTTTTTCCTCTGTCCACAATAAAAGTTACCGAGAGAGTAAGCAGAATAAACTTTTCTTCCATCATCTAAAAGAAATGAGTCAAGAGGTTGAACTACATGTGGATGAGACCCTATTACTATATCTGCTCCATTTGAAGATGCAAAAAAAGCAACATCTTTTTGAAATTTTGAATATTTTCTTTCATACTCATTTCCGTAATGGAAGAATACTACGACAAAATCTGATACATCTTTAGCTTTTTTTATATCATCTCTTATTTTTTTGAAGTTTATCAGATCAACTTCCCAACTCTCTTTAGGAATCAACCCGTTGGTTCCATAAGTATAACTTAAGAATGCAACTCTAATTTTCCCTTTTTTTACAACAATTATTTTTTCACTTTCCTCTTTAGATGAGTATCCACCGATCTGTTTTAAAAAAATGGTTTTGATGAATGAGTTTGTCCTTTGGAGGCCATTCTGACCAAAATCGTAAACATGATTTGTTCTTAAGAGGATATCGAAACCAGTATTTTTTAAAGATTGTAAAATCTGAAAAGGAGATTTAAAAAAAGGATAACCTGAGTATGGAGGCAAAGTATCAACAACTCCACCAAACCAGCATGTCGTGATGTCTGAACTTTTTAAAAGATCTCTAACTTCGTCAAAAACGTAGTTGAAATCATATTCGTTATCTTTTAAATGTGCATCAACTATGTTAGAAGTATGTAAAAAAATATCACCTGTACAGGCAATTTCAAATTTTTCAAAATATGTCTCCTCTAAAACCTTTTTATAGGCAGCATCTATCTTTCTATTTAAATAATTACCATACAATAAAATTATATAAAGGAATATGAAGAAAACTATAAAGTATAAAATTAATTTACTTTTCCTCTTCATAATTTTATTCTAATCGTAAAAAAATAAAAGTCAATAAAAATTATTAAAAGGACTCTTGACAAAATTAAAAAAATGTTTAATCTTGTTAAAAAAGGATTTAAAATTATGAAAGAAATTATTAAAAAGTGTCCGGTTTGTGGTGGATCTTTAACTGTGAGAAAATTGGTTTGTGAGAGTTGTGATACCGAGATAAATGGGAAATTTGGAGTTGAGAGATCTTCCATTCTTGATGATGAGGATTGGAATTTTGTTAAAGAGTTTATATTTTGTGAAGGGAATTTTAAGTTGTTATCCGAAAGGCTTGGTCTTTCTTATCCAACTTTAAAGATAAAATTATCTAAGATAAAAGAGAAGTTAAATATGGGAAAAGATAATATAAATTCATATGATGATGAAATAGATTCTTATCTTTCAATGCTTGAAAAGGGAGAGATAGGTGTTAACGATGTTATAAAAATTTTAAAAAGGAGTAAAAAATGAGATTTTCAAAATTTGGGTTTATCCTTATCGTTGTGGGAGTATTTCTTCTTCTTTCTACCTACAATCTTTTCTTTTTTACATTCTCAAGAGATTGGCCTTGGATACTTATAATAGTTGGGCTTCTAAATATGATTTCTTTTAAAAAAAAGAGAAGTGTTGTAAATGTAAAAATTTCATCAAGTAAAAGAAAAAAAATTTTAGAGGATTTAAAAGATGGTAAAATAAGTGTTGAAGAGGCTTTGGAAGAGTTTGAGGAGGAATAAATGGATGAAAGGTTAAAAAAGATTTTAAACCTTGTTAAGGAAGGAAAGATCTCTCCCCAAGAAGCGGATAATCTAATTTCAGCTCTCTATGAGAAAGATGATTCTAAAGATGGAAAGTGTTACCTATCTGTAAAAGTGTTTAAGAGTGATAATAAAGTGGTGAACATAAAACTTCCGATAAAATTCGTTAAATTTATGACAAAAGCATCTGGGAAACTCTCTTTTGACATTCAGGATGATTCTTTGAAAGATTATTTTAATTCAAAAGGAATCAAAATTGAAAAGGATGGAAGGATTGTTGATTTTGAATCATTTTCTAAAGCGATAGATGAACTATGTAACGAAAGACCTATAAACATTGTTGATATAGATGCTAAAGATGAAAAGGGAGAGAATGTTAAAGTAAAAATTTCTGTAGAATAATTTTTTATTGACTTTTTTTTGATTCAAATTAAAATCGGTGCATGAAGAAATATTTCCAACTTGTTTTGCTGTACAAAAATAAAATAGATGAAGAAAAAATTTTTGAGATTTCCTTTTTTAACAATATAAAATGCTCATTTTATGAAGATTTTGAAAGAGGAAAGAAGTATTTTTTTATCTATTCTGACAGTAAGGAGAAACTTTATCAGGATCTTAAGAAATTTGATGGTCTTTTTGAAGTTGAGGAAAAAAGAATTGAAACTATATACGAAAAAATATATTTGAAAAGGTATTTGAAAAATTATAAACCTTTTAAAGTTGGCTCGTTCAATATAATCCCATACTTTCATAGAGAAAAAGATTACAAAAAGGGAATAAATATAATTTTAAATCCAGGATACTCCTTTGGGACAGGAGAACATCCTTCAACAAAATTGGTTCTAATTTTGATGAAATATGCTAATTTTGAAAATAAAACTGTTCTTGACTGCGGAATAGGGTCTGGGATACTTTCGATTGCCGCTTCAAAACTTAAAGCAAAAAAGGTGTATGGTTTTGATATAGATGATTCAACAAAAGTGTCAACTAAAGAAAATTTTAAACTTAATAGAGTTAAAAATATATTTTATAAGTTTGGGGATATTAATGTATTAAACAAGAATACAAAATATGATATAATTCTTATAAATATGCTTTCAAAGGAGTTTCAAACATTTTTTAAAAGTTTAAAAAAGATCCTTAAAAGTGATGGTAAAATAATTATTTCTGGAATTATGTATGAAGAGTATAATACAGTAGAGAAATATTTTTTAGAAAATGGATACAGAATCATAAATAAAAAGGTTCTTGGTGAATGGTTAGGATATGTACTCTCCTTTTAATTTTAATTATTTTTTATAATGTATTCTCTGATGATATAATTTTCCCTACAGAGAACAATATTATAACAGGTGGTTTTGGAGAGTTCAGGTGGAACCATTTTCACACTGGATTGGATATTTCCACTGATGGTGTTGAGGGTAAAAAGATATTTTCACCTTCCAACTGCTATGTTAGTTATGTAAAAAGAGATTTTTATGGGTATGGTAACTTAATTTTCCTTGAAGATGAAAAGTATATATATGTTTTTGCCCATCTTAAAAATTTTGTAACTAAGATTGATACAATACTTTCCAAAAACAAATTCAGGCAGGCAATATACCTGCCTAAAAATACTCTTAAATTCAAGAAGGGGGAGTTGATAGGATACACTGGTTCTTCGGGAGGTGTTGTTCCGCATCTTCATTTTGAAGTTAGAAAAAAGGATAATACCTGTATAAACCCTTTAAAATTGTATCACATAGAAGATACAATAAAACCGTGGATAGAGGGAGTTTTGTTTGAACCTGCGGATGATACTACTCTAATAAATGGAGTTTACGACAACTACTACATTACAAAAAAAAATGGTCATCAGATAGAATCACTAAAAGTAAATATTTTTGGAAAATTTTTTATATCAGCGAAGGTGTTTGACAGGATAAATTCTATCTCTTCAAAAATTTTTGTATACAAAATTAATATAAAATCGAATGGAAAAATAATTTCGACAATATATTTTGATTCCTTGAAATTTGGTTACAACAAAACTTCACCATTACATTTTAGAACAGATCTTAAAGTTTCAGATGCAAATTATCTGATCAAATTATATGATATGATAAAAACTCCTTTAGCCTCAGTGGAAAGGGAAACTTTATATAGTAACAGTGATACAAACATAGTGATTGAAATTTTTGATTTTTATGGGAATTCGAAGAGTGTGAAGATATCTGTTTTCAACGAAAAAAATATAAAAAAGCGGTATGAGGATAGAATAACTTTAAAAAAAGTTAACAGAAAGTTAACTTTAACTACATCAGGAATATACTCTAATTACAATCTTAACGATCCTTTCGATGATTTTTTTGAAAGTTATGAAGTTGATAAAGGGTACAGGTACCATATTCTTAAAAAAGGATGTAACATTGAATCAAAAAATATTGTAGATGGGATCCCTACAGACAAAAATATTGTATTAATAGAAAGCACAAAAATTCTGAATCTTGATGACTCTGTCTTTATAAAGCCTTACTCAGATTTGTATTTTTTATATGATACAAAAGATTTCCACCATAGGGAGTTTTTTCCACTATCAAAAAAATATGACTTTGATCTCTGTGAGGACATGTTAGAAAGTGGAATAAAAATATACCTTAACGGTTTTGGGGGATACTCTTTTTACAATGTAAAAGGTAGGGATATAAGTTTTGTTAAAAATTTAAATTCAAGGGATTCTCTATTTGTATACAAACTATCAGATTTTGTAATAGGAAAAGATACAATAAAACCTAAATCTTTCCTTTTAAAAAAGTACAATTCTGGTGGAGAGAGATGTTATCATTACAAAATAATTGATCAGGGAAGTGGAGTCGATTGGTTTTTTGTCACAGACTCTAACGATTTTTATGTTGAACCTGTCATAGGAAAATCCAAAGTAATAATAAAATTACATAATGGTGATTCTAACAAACTTTTTATTGTTAAAGATAAAGAGGGAAATAGAGATACTTTGTTTTTGTATTAATATAAAAATACAATGTTTGTGTTTATAATGTGATACAAATCAAAGGTCGAGTAGGTCTCCAAAATCGTTGAAAACATCTTCGCTATCGAATTTTACTTTTTTTATTGATTTTTCTTTGATTTTTTTTACCATTGAAAAGATTTTATCCTCAATCATCATATTTTTGTTATTGTCTTTCTTTATGCTTTCAACTATCCTTTTCTTTTCACTTTTCAAAAGTTCGATAAAGAGTTTTTCCATCTCAGAGAAGGAGTTATAAAAGTTCCAATTTTTTATTTCCCTTTCAAATATAAGTAGATACTGTTTGTCTTCCTCAGTTAAATTTTGAGTTTTAAAATATTTTACACCGTTGAAGAGCAAAAATTTAAAGAGATCCTCAGAATAGAAATCAAAAAGAGATTCAATTATATATAAAGAAACAAGATAATAAAGTTCTGGATTGTAATAATCGTTATCTTTGAAAGCCTCACTTTCCATCAGAATGTTTTTTGTAAGATTTACAAGTTCAATTTCATTAATGTTTTTATCCATAAGATTCCTTTAAAGGGAGTTATTATAAAGTTAAATAATAAAAAATCAATACTATTTAAAAGGTAAAAGTTAAATTTCCTTCAAATCCATTATTTTTCGTTGGATATATATAAAACCCTAAGTTTGACCCAAAATCAACTCCAGATTTAATATCTTCCTTTCTTAAAAGATAAACAAGATACTCTCCTACAACCATGCTTAGTGCTCCTATGGATGAGTGAAAATATGAACTTTTTGAATAGGATGCTATGGTTCTTTCAACTCCCTGTCCTAATGCACCCCCAACTATACCGCCTATCATCATCAATATTGCATTACCATCATCAAGCCTTATATTTCTCATAAAGTATGCTGTTGCTCCCGTTGAAAGAAGTCCAGCAAATGATGATACAAGTGAAAACTCATCTTTTCTATCGATGTAATTATAAACATCGATCGTTAAAAGTATACCGGGTAGCATATTGAAGGTATAAAAATAACCATCAAAGGATTTATATTTTAGATCATCCCTGTTTCCAAGATAAAAACCTAAACCTCTAAAAAGTCCAGAGTATATAAAAGCAGTAGAAAAGCCGTACAACTCTCTTCTGTTATCAAGTTTAAAAACCGTATCATTATACTGTGAAACCTCCAAACTATCATCCCAATTTATTGTTGATTGGTCTGGGTTATCTGGAACCAACTTTTCTGCTAAATATATTCCAAGAAAGCCACCCGCAACATAACCTAAAACTGCACCTGACGCATAGAAATCACTAGCAGCCCTTTTTAAAGTTGGATTCTTTCTTGATAGATAGTATCCAAGCCATGACTCTGCATATCCTGTTAAAGAGAGTCCAAGATAATCTAAATTGAATGGTCCAAATTTAATGTTACCAAGATATGAAGTTCCAAATGCTGTTCTCAGTGTTGTAAAGTCTGCAGGTCCCAACCTGTATCCCCAGTCTATGAATGCTAAAGACCTTATGGGAACTTCATCCTTTATCAAAAGGGGAGGCAAAAAGAACATAAGTGATGGAGTTGAGAGATATATAAGAGGTGCTATTTTACTAGCTGAAAACCCTAAAGCTTCAGTGTTAAAAAAACCATAAGTAAATCCTTGCCAGGCTCCATACCAACCAGCCTGCCATTTGAAAGGAACTATTCTTAAAAGTTGTGGATTGTACTCCCTTACAGAAGGAGTTTCTTCCTTTTCAGAAATCTGCTCTATAACTATTTCTTCTTTTGAAATAGTATCCCCATTTTCAGATAAAACAATTTTATATAATTTTCCATCTATATTTGCAAATTTTTCAATCGTTGTGTTTTCTTGTGAAAGAAGTAATAAAAAAGAAATGAAAGTCAACAAAATGAATAATGAAAATTTTCTCATATAACCCCCCTATTTACATTTATACGTAGTTCTAAAGTCTTTTGTTATTTGCCAGGTAAGTTTATCGATTAAGTTGTACTGAGATTCGTCAAAAGTTTTTGAATCGAAAAAAATATGGTCTTTATTTAAATAAACATTTGATAATTCTGTCTTCCTTTTACTTGTTTTAATAAAAATCAATGTTCCATCTTTAGTTTCATAAATCTTTAACCTCAAACAAGCTGTTAGTTTTACTTTAGCATGGAAGGAGGGGTTTGCAAAATTTATATGGAAATCAGGTTGAATATCGGAGAACTCAATTTCATTGTATACAAGAGTGTTTACATTATAATCATTCCCTATCTTTTTAATAATATCTGGAGTGAGCTCTTTAGAATTATACCTTGAAAGGATATTATCCAAACTACCAATTTCAACAAATGAACCTTTCTGCTCATAGGTAATGTACTCTATCAACTTGGATGTAACAAGTTGTCCAACGGTTGAATCTGAATTTATCACCTTAGTTTGAATAAATCCGAAAGGAGTATTTTCAGAAAGTTGAAAGATTGGTGGATATGGATACTTTTTACAACATGAGATAGTTAAAATAAGAAAAAACAATAAAATTAGTTTTTTAAATATTTTTTTCATATATAAAAGTATAGTTTTTTAAAAAGATTTGTCAATCTAAAAAACGAATATTTGAGAAAGAAATCTGGAAAAAATATGATCTTTTCGAAAAGGATGAATAGATTAAATCTTCATTTGAGAAAAGATTTTTTATGCCAAAAGTAAGGTAATTGTTCTCTTCGTTGAAACTTAAAGCTAAATTGTAAATTAAAGATTTTGCTTTAATATAATAGTTGAAATCGTTTGTGAAATAGAAATTTTTATAATTGTTTTGAGAAAAAAAGCCAAAAGAAAATGTGTTATAATTTGATAGATTTTCAATATAGTTAGTTCTAAAAAGATATTTATAGTGTTTCCCTTCTTTCTTAAAAGAAAGTGTTATATCCCAAAATTTTTTACTTCTAATTAAATCAGAATAAAAATCGATACTATCAAGATTCTTTCCAATTGAGAGTTTGAAAAAGAGATTTTTAAAAAGAAGATCAAAATAAAAATTGTAAACCTTGTATGGAAAAATATTATATATATTTTTACGATTTCTTGAAAAAACTCCGAAGGTATCCTTTTCAAGGCAGATTCCATCTATAAGAAAATTCAACTTTACTTTATAAAACTCCTTACTTAAATTGTAAGATGGTAGAAAAATTTTGGAATAAAAAATTCCTAAATCTCCATAGTTCGATAAAATTCCAAGACCGAGATAACTTCTTTTTAAATCGTTTAAGTCCTGATAATTCGTTTTAGCGAATATTCTATTTTTGTAAGTTATTTTGAAATTTGATAGGTTTTTCACAGATAAGACCGTTGGATAAATATTAAATTTAAAATTTAGAAAAAAGTTAAATCTATCATTTTTTAGATCACTTTTGAAAATAAAAGAGGAAGAAATGATATTCTTTGTTGTTATCTGACTTAAATTAAAAAACTTTATGCTTTTATTTTTTACATAAAAATTGTTTTTATATTTAACATCCAATTTGAACGTATCTTTGAAATCTGTTGAGGGAAAAAAAGTATAGGATAGATCTTTTTCGTAATGTTTTGAGAAAAATGATATTAGTTTTGGAAACAAAAAAGTTATTTCGTTGTAATCGTAAATCGGTTTTAATACATTTACTGGCTCAGGTAAAAGTGTATCTAAAAGGTACTTTTCGATATCAAACTCTATATCGTAAGAAAATACTTTAAGAAAAATTAAAAAAAGGACAACTATAAAATATTTTTTATACATCCCTTTTCCGGTTTTATTATACCTTTTTCAGTTATTATACCTGTTATGTATTTTGAAGGTGTTATATCGAAAGCAGGATTGAAAACATTTTTTGCTATAGAAATCCTTTTCCCATTTATGGATAATACCTCTTCTTTTTTTCTTTCTTCTATAATAATTTTATCTCCATCCGTTATATTTCCATCAAATGTTGTTGTTGGAGCTACAACATAAAAAGGCTTTTTGAAATGATATGATAGAATAGCTGACTCACAAGTTCCGATTTTGTTTGCTGTATCACCGTTAAGGGCTATTCTATCTGCACCAACAAAGGTAATATCTATTTTGTTTCTGGAAAACAGATAACCCCTTGTGTTGTCTGTTATGAGAGTATAAGGTATTTTGAATTTTTCTGCTTCAAAAACAGTTAGCCTTCCTCCCTGAAGTAATGGTCTTGTTTCAGGGATAAAAAGGTGGAATTTAACTCCCTTTTGGAATGCCCTAAGAATTACTCCAAGAGCTGTCCCAATACCTGAAGTAGCAAGCATTCCAGTATTGCAATGTGTTAAAACATTCATTCCATTTTTTATCAACCTGTAACCGTAATCTGCCATCCTATCACATGTGTAAACTTCATATTTGTAGGTCTTTTCACAAAAATCTTCAAGTTTCCTTCTGAAGAGGAGATAATCGTTCCCGTTAAAATTTTCTATTATAACTTTCATCTTTTCAAGAAGGTTGAAGATGTTAACTGCAGTTGGTCTTGCATTTTTAAGTTTTTCAATACTTTTCAAAGATTCTCTTTTTGCTTTTTTCAACTTTTTGTTTCTGTAAACTGTTGAAAGAACTCCGTAACAGGCAACAATACCTATTGCCGGAGCACCTCTAACCTTCATTTTTTTTATAGCATCATAGTAATCTTTTAAAGTGATAAGTTTTATGTATTCCTCTTTGAAAGGTAACTTTGTTTGATCAACGGTTACAAAGACACCATTTTCCCATCTGAAGAATGGATTTTTAAAATCCTTTTTCATACTTTTATCCTTTCGTAAAGTGAAAAGAGATTCTTTTTTTGTTTTTCCCAGCACAATTTTTCAGTAACTCTTTTGTATCCATTTTCTGCCATACTCTTTCTTAGATTTTCATTATCAAGAAGATAGGAAATCTTTTCAGCAAATTTTTTATAGTCGTTATTTTCTACATATACCGCACTATCACCAGCAGAATATCTTGCTTCCTTTAGATCGTAAGAGATTAAGGGAGATTTTGTTATCATATATTCCATAACTTTGTTCATGGTAGAAAGATCGTTTAAAGGATTTTTTGGATCTGGGGAAGCAGCAACATCTGCTGTTGAGAGGTATTTTAATGCTTCTTCATCTGATATTCTTCCTGTGAATTTTACGAACTTTTCAATTTTTAACTCTTTAACCATCCTCTTCAAATTTTCAAAATCATCACCTTTCCCTATAAGAACAAAAAGGGTATCTTTTCTTTTTAGAGTGTTAACAAAGTGATCTATAGATCTTATGAGATAATCTACACCATCCTGTATTCCCATTATTCCAATGTAAACTACAAGGTATTTAAAATTATCTTTTGTTTCAGGGAAATTGCCGCTGTAATCAAAATATTTTTTTAATGGGCCATTTCTGACAATCACAATATTTTTATTTTTCCCTCCCCTTTCTTTTGTTATTTTATAGTAAGAACCGTTTGTCACTATTATGTAGTTTGACGCTTTATATGTTAGAAACTCAAAAAGAATCTGGATTTTATAAAAAAGATCCTTCCTCTCATCCCTGAATCTTGAAAGGTATGATTCTGGTGTCAAATCATGCTGATCGAATATAATCTTCTTTCCAAATATGCGGTAAAAAGTTAGAATTGGAAAAAATATATCTGGCGGATTTGCTATATGGATAACATCAAAATTTTTTTCAATAAGTATCTTTAATGAAAGAAGAAATATAAAGATGAAGGAAAAAAGATATTCTAAAAGGTAATCCAATCTCTTTTTTGAAATTACTATCAATGGATACCTGTAAACATGTATCCCTTCAAAAATTTCAAAAGAATTTTTATCCCTTTCTATTCCTTTTGGTGATATAACGGAGATGTTGTATCCTTTTTCCTTTAGAGATATCGCTTCCCTATAAACTCTTCTATCGAATGGGAAAGAAAGATTTTCAACTATGAAAAGTATATCCTTTTTCATAATTTTTCTAAAAGTGAAGTTAAACCTCTTGCCATAGTTCCAAGACCCCAATGTAGCATTGGAGTTTTATTCTTTGTTCTTTTATATTTTCTAAAAATAAAGTGACCATCTTTCTCCTGCATATTTCTTATAGCCCATAATGCAACATTGTAAGATTTTTCAATATCGTCAAAATTAGATAGAGTTTCTATAGATTGTGATACACATTGGATATCTATCGGATAAGTTTTATCGAAATAATATTTTGGAATATCACCATCAAAGAAATTCTCTCTGTAAAAGGAAAACCCTTTCTTTATATTATCCTCAAATGAACTATCTTTAGAAAAATCTTGATACCTTTTGAAACTGTCAAGAACATAAGCTGTATGAAAGTTATCTATCCAATGCAAATCTTTTCTCTCACCATAATACCAACTACCATCCTCGTGCTGGAATCTCGCAGTATATTCCATAGACAATCTTTCAAGTTTGTCAGTTTTTATCCCAGTTATCTTTTTTGCCTGAGATAAAAATGAACCTCCGATAACATTCGCATTGTGAACGTTCTTTTTTTGAAATGGAATATAACTTATGCAGAATGTGTGATCGAAGTCGCATGTTGGAAGATCTTCGATAATAAATTTGGCTGTTTTATAGATAGCATCTTTGTAAAATTCATCCTTAGTTTCAAGATAGAACTCAACAAGTATATTTCCAATAAGACCAGTCCAAACAACAGTTGGCATTCCCTTTTTCAAATAAAAAACTCTCGAAACATAATCAAAATGGTTTCCCCAGCAGTAATTTTCAAAGTATGGAGAACGGTGATCTATAACCCATTTTATAAGTTCTTTACTTTTTTCAAGGTATCTTTTATTCCCTGTTAATTTGTAATATTTTAAATATGCTGAAGAGATATATGCGATTCCTTTTGTTGATCTTTCTTGTTTTATACCTATTAATGGCCTTATGTTAAAAGGTAATCTTCTTACACTCTGTTGTAATGCTATTGATAGGTATTTGTTTTTCAAAGTTAAAGGATAGAGAAAAGAGTTCAAACCATCGAATGGATCGTATCCTCTAAAATCGTTTCTCTCAAGATATTCAAACAGTTTTTCAACGGATTCAATTAAAATTTCAGATTTCAAATCTGACTCCTTTATTTGCACTTTCTATAGCTTTGAAGGTTATTAAAGAAACGGTTTTTAAATACTCAAAATCGAAAGGATTTTTTCTTTTTCCAAGAAGTATATCTGATAGATGAAACATCTCCTCTTTATGTCCTTTTCCTGATGAAAGAATATTTATCTTTTTTGCAGATCCATTTCTGTAAAAAGTTAACCTTTTGAAATTTTCAAGTACCGCTGTCTGCATCCCAGATGAAATTTCAACATACTCTTTTGGTAAAGATTTATCTCCAAAAGTGTAATAAAGTATATTTGCTACAGAACCATCTTCAAAATCTATGGTTAAAGAGATATTATCTTTATTTTTTTCATCTGTTCTTCCAAGTCCAATGAATGAAGCATAAAGAGCGATAGGTTTTTTGTTTATAAGGAAAAGACAGGTATCAACAAAATGTCCACCCTCTCCAATAAACCTGTTACCCTCCTCAAAATCGTTATACCAGTTAGTTTTTTCAAGGTACCCTGCGTTAACTCTGTAGTAGATGTGTTTTGGTTGTTCCATCTTTTCAAAAAAATTTTTCATCTTTATAATGTATGGTGAAAATCTTCTGTTATAACCAACGAAAATATCTCCTTTAGATTTTTTATAAACATCGTCGATCTCTTTTAATTGATCCTCGTCAATACATAACGGCTTTTCGGTATAAACGAAAAGGTCCCTTTTTAAACCTTCGATAACATACTTTGAATGAGTTGAATGTCTGGTTAAAACCATTAAAAGGTTTATATTCTTATCTTTTAACAACTCTTCAGGGTCGGTTGTTATTTTAGTAAAATTGAATTTTTTCATACTATCCTTTGCTGATATTCCTGTTGAAGTTGAAAGAGAGTAGAAAGTTACATCTTTTACTTTTTTTAATTCTGGAAAGAGCATAGTTTTTGCAAAATTCCCTGCACCAATACATCCAACTACAATCTTTTTCAGTTCAATTTTTTTATCATTTATTATAGTTCTTTCACTTTTAAGATCTATATTTTTATTTTCTTTGTATCTAAAAACAACCGAAAGGTATTTGTTTTTCTCGACATAAAGGTTGTTATAGAACTTATCACTTTCAGAAAAATCTATCTCTTTTGAAATTATGTAATCCAAATCCATCCTTTCAGATTCAACCAGATCTATAAAAGTTCTCATATTCCTTTGCTCTGTAAACCTTACATAGGATATTGGATAATCTATAGAATGTTCTTCGTAAAGGGGGTCGTATCTTCCGGGTCCATACGATCTTGACATTGAAATATTTAACTCTTTATCATAGTAAGGTTGCCAAGGTATATCAAGATTTGTTATTCCTATATCAACGATTCTTCCCCTATCCCTTATTATTTCTGGAATGATTTCAACAGGAGCGTTAGATTTAGTTGAAGATGCTAAAAAAACTGCATCAAGACCAAAACCTTCTGTCATATCCAAAGAGATCTCCTTCAAGTTGTCTTTACCAAAAATCGCTCCGCTGCTGGCTCCATGTTTTAAAGAGAGTTCTACCCTTTCAGGGTCAATATCTATGGCTAAAACTTTAAATCCTGAAGCTTTGGATATCTGAAGCATGAGTTGACCAATAAGTCCCATTCCAACTATTCCAATAGTCTCACCGAATTGAAGGTTAGCCTGTCTTAAACCCTGTATTGCAATTGCACCTATGGTTGCCATAGATGCGTATTTCATATTTATACTATTTTTTAATTTTACACATAGGTTTTCTGGAATATAGTTGAACTCTGAATGTGTTGCATAGTTTCCCCCTCCACACGCTACCTTATCACCTATTTTAAGGGTGTTAACATTACTTCCAGTTTCAACAACTATACCGGAAAGAGAGTATCCTAAGGGGGAAAGAGAATCGAGTTTGTTCATAACTTTTCTGTATGTGGAAATGATACCCAACTGTTTAATTGTGTCGAGAACCTGTTTTACCTGTTCAGGTTTTTCTTTAGCTTTCTCTATTATATTCATTTTCCCTGTTCTTACCTTCATCGATTCGGTTCCCATTGAAACACAGGAAAAGATGGTTTTAACTATTACACCATTTTTTTTACATGAAGGTATTGGAACATCAACGATTTCAATTTTCCCATTTTTCAAATTTTGAGATATTTGAAGCATAACTCTCCTTTTTAAATCTAATTTTTTATTGTATCAATTTTTCTTAAATATTCAATAAAAAATCTTCTTATTGATTTTTTTTGATCGTTGAATATAATTTTTGGAGGTTATGTCAGGCGAGAGCCATCCAGACCGGATGGCTCTCTTTTTTTATGGGTAAAAGATTGCTTTTAATCATTGATGTTCAAAATTACTTTTTTGAACAAAATTCTAATGCCTATATAAAAGGCTCAAATTTACTGATAAGAAAAATAAACAGAACAATTAAATTTTTTGAAAAAAATAATGAACCCATTATATTTGTAAAATTTGTTCCATCAAAAAGAAAGAATAATTTTAACAAATGGTGGAAACATCTTCCTCAAGGTAAGGATTGTGAACTTTATAAAAGTCTTTATTTGCCAAAAAAATTTCAAATTTTCAAAAAAGATTCATATTCTATTTTTAGAAAAAGATCTTTTAGAAAACTTTTGAAAACTTTTGAAATAGAAGAGATATATTTTGCTGGAGTTATGACAGAACTTTGTGTTGAAAGTAATATAAGAGAATCATTTGAATTTGGATATGAAAATTATCTTTTTGAAGATCTTGTTGGATCAAGAAATATTAAATATCACAAATATTCGATTGAAATTATAAAAAGGGGGTTTGCAAAAATAATCAATTCAAAGGATTTTATTTATGGAAAATTATGATTTTGTAATAATTGGTGGTGGCCCAGCAGGTATAGGTTTTTTATTACAGATATCAAAAGATTTTAAAAAGGTTTTACTTTTTGAAGAAAAAAGGATTGGTGGAGATATATTTTATGCACATAAAATTACAAATTTTCCTGGTTTTTATGAGATAGATGGAAAAACAATTTGCTTTAGGTTTGAAAATCAGGTTAAAAAATTTAAAAGAAATATCAAATTCGAAAAAGTCCTAAAGTTAAAATGTTTCAAAAATTATGTTTTGGTTAAAACAGAAAAAGATATTTATAAAACAAGATATTGTATCATTGCAACAGGGAGAAAAGAGAAAATACTAAAAAAGTACTCTAAACTAAAACTTAAAAATAGGTACGAAAGTATAAAAGGGAAAAATATTTGTATAATAGGAGGAGGGGAAGTAGCTTTAGACCAATCTTTAACTCTTTTTAAGAAAGGTAAAAATGTAACGATAATTTCGAATGGAAATTTTGACAAAGTTAACAAGGAACTTTTAAAAAGTGTTAAAAAGATTACGAAAAGGATTTATCAATTTTCAAAAATTTTAGATTTAAAAAAAGTTGATAAAAAAGGGTACAAAATTCTCTTTCAAAGTAGAAGTAAAAATTATAAAAAATTCTTTGATGATATCATTTTATCCATAGGTTCATCTAAAAATCTTCCACCGATTAATAACAGAAACGAAAGAATTATTTTGTGTGGAAGTGTTAAAAGTAAAAAAATGAAACAGGGAAGTATCTCTTTTGCAGATGGAGTAAAACTCGCAATGGAACTTTCTATTAAATTGAAAAGGGGGAGAAATGAAAATAGTATTAAAAAATGAAATTAAAAGAGTATCAAGCGTTTACATTGTTGAAACTTTTGATGGAAACAAAATAGAATCTGTTGATGTTGAGCCAAAGATCTCAAAGAAATGTTATGAAAAATGGGTTTTGATATTATCAACACAGATAGGATGTCCTGTTGGTTGTCTTTTCTGTGATAGCGGATATAAATATATAAGAAATTTAACTTATAAAGAACTTATCCATCAGGTTGAGTTTATGATAAATGAAAGAAAAATTGATCCAAAAAGATTTAAAAAGTTTAAAGTCCAGTTCGCGAGAATGGGAGAACCATCCTTTAACGATAATGTTTTAGAAGTTATGAAAAATTTGAAAGAAAAATATCCTAATTATATACCATGTATATCAACAGTTTTTCCTAAAAACAGAAGAAGGTGGTTCAATGATCTTTTACTTATAAAGGATATTTTTATTGATTTTCAACTTCAATTTTCTATATATTCCACAGATGAAATCGAAAGGGACAAATTGATTCCTATCGAAAAAGAGGATTTTTATTTTTTGAATGAATATGGAAAATCTTTTCTTTCAAAAGGAAAAAGAAAGTTGGTATTAAATTTTCCAATAAATGAAAAAAATGAAATTTCTTCAGAAAAGATCTCAAAAATTTTTGACAGAAATTCTTTTTTAGTGAAGTTAACTCCGGTAAATCCGACATACAATGCAATTAAAAATGGTCTTTTTGATCTCTCCTATAAAAGGATGGAAGAGATAAAAAAAGATCTTAACGAAAGAGGTTTTGATGTTATTATTTCAATAGGCGATCCAAAAGAAAATGTTGTTGGTTCAAACTGTGGACAGTCTATTTTAAATTTACTATTGACTTAAAAAAATTTTTTATGTAAAATAAATTAAAAGGAGGATAAATGACCAAAAAAATTATTGTTATTTTTCTTTTGGTAGCAATGTTAACACCAACATTATTCGCAGCACCTGTTTTTTCAATTCAGAAGCAGAAAGGTGGAATAGTTCCATGTCTTTTAGGTATATTTGATATAAGGATGGGATATATTGCCAACGAAAAGGCTGTTAATGTTGATCTTTTAGAGGTATTACAGTTGGTTTTACCAATTCTTAGGGTTTACTATGCCTTTGTAGGATTCCAGAATGCAGGAATTGAGGGATGCTGCATAGGGTATGTAGGTGGTTACACTACAGCAAAGATGATGAAGGAAACAAAAGGAAGACTTATCGAGTGGCTGACCTATGTCCCAGTTGCCAATATTTACAGTTTAATCGTTTACATCACTGAAACGATGGGTGGAAAGACCTGGTCAGAAGTCGTAGCAAAAGAGAATCTGAAAAGAAAATAATTTGTTAATGTTAAAAAGAGGGGTTTTGTTAACCCCTCTTGATTTTTTTTATTTAAGTATTATAATATCTAAATAAGAAAATATTGAAAGGAGTAAAAATGTCAAGTCTTGTAAAAATTTCAGAATCCACATTTGCTGCTATACATTCTGTAGTCTATCTTGTAAAAGAAAAAAGGGTTGTAAAAATTGGAGAATTATCATCGATGACTGGAAGTTCGATACCGGTTCTTTCTAAAGTTTTACAGTATCTAACAAAAAGGGGAATTATAGAGTCAATTAGAGGTCCACAGGGAGGATTTATTTTTTCAAAGGATCCTTCAAAGGTAAACCTCCTTGAAATATTCCAAATTATGGAGGGACCTATTGAAAAAAATGTTTGTCCATTCAACAAGAAAAAATGTCATTTTAAAAGATGTGTCTTTGATAATGTTGTAAAAAAAATCAATAAAGAATTTTTAGATTATCTTGAAAAAACAACTGTTGCTGAACTCGCGAAAAAAATTTAAAAGGAGGAATTATGTTCTGTTATCAATGTGAACAAACCGCTGGTGGAAAAGGTTGCACAACTTTTGGAGTTTGTGGGAAAGATAAAGAAACTTCAGATCTTCAGGATCTTTTAGTTTCCCTTACTGAAGGTATTTCAGTTTATGCTTCAAGGTATTATAAATATGGCAAAAAGGATGTTGATGTTGATAGGTTCGTCTTAAAAGCACTTTTTACTACTGTAACGAATGTGAACTTCGATCCTAAAAAAGTTTACGAGATGATTTTAAATGGATTCGAAATTAGAGAAAAGGCGAAAAAAATCTACCATGACCTTGTGAAGGAAAAAAATCTAAAAGAGGAAAATTTACCTGAAAGTGCAACATTCGTAGTAGAAAAAGATTACCAAGAGGTTTTAAATGAATCACAAAAGTTTACCTTCGACAAAGATATAGAAAGATATGGAGAGGATATTGCCGGACTTAGGCACCTTATAATATACGGACTTAAGGGAACTGCTGCCTATGCTGATCATGCTATGATACTTGGTATAGAAGATGATGATGTTTACAAATTTTTCCACAACACCCTGAATCAACTTGCCGAAGGAGAAAAAGATAAAAACAGACTCATTGAACTCGCTTTAAAAGTAGGTGAGATAAATTTTAAAGTAATGGAGATGCTTGATAGAGCAAACACCTCTGCTTATGGAAATCCTGTTCCAACAAAGGTAAGAGTAACTCCAGTTAAAGGAAAATCAATATTGGTTTCAGGGCACGATCTGAAAGATTTATACCTTCTTTTAAAACAAACTGAAGGAAAAGGTATAAACATATACACACACGGAGAGATGCTGCCGGCTCATGGCTATCCTGAACTGAAAAAGTTCAAACACCTTGTTGGAAATTATGGCTCAGCTTGGCAAAACCAGAGAGAAGAGTTTGATCAGTTCAAAGGTGCAATACTTATGACAACAAACTGTATCCAAAAACCAAAAGAGACATATAAAAGCAGAATATTTACAACTGGACTTGTCCAGTGGCCTGATGTTGTTCATATAGATGATGAAAAAGATTTTACACCTTTAATAAAATCTGCACTTGAAAATGAAGGTTTTGAGAATGATGGGGAAGAAAAATATATAACCGTTGGTTTTGGACACAATGCAGTTTTAGGTGTTGCAGGAAAAGTCATTGAACTTGTTAAAGAAGGAAAGATCAAGAAATTTGTTCTTATAGGTGGTTGTGATGGTGCTAAACCTGGAAGGAACTACTATACGGATTTTGCAACAAAACTTCCAAAGGATACAATTATATTGACTCTCGCCTGTGGAAAATACAGGTTTAACAAGATTGATTTTGGAGATATAGATGGTATACCAAGATTGCTCGATATAGGACAGTGTAACGATGCCTACTCTGCAATAAAAATTGCTCTCGCCCTATCGGAAGCATTCAATCTTCCTGTGAATGAACTTCCACTATCACTTGTTCTTTCCTGGTACGAACAGAAAGCAGTCTGTATCCTTTTGACGTTATTATACCTTGGAATAAAGAATATAAAACTTGGACCAACGATGCCAGCATTTGTTAAACCTAACATTTATCAGGTTATAAGAGAGAATTTTAATCTTGTTCCAATTAAAAGTGTTGAAGAGGATATGAGAGAGATTCTCAACCAGTGAAGAGAATGTCGAGTAGCATCATGGTGGCAAAACCCGCCATGGTGCTTAAAGTTGCCAGATCAATATTACCGTTAGACTGACTTTCAGGTATAACCTCTTCAATCACAACATATATCATAGCACCAGCTGCAAAAGATAGAGCGTAAGGTAAAATTTGTGAAAAGAATGTTACAGTTAAAGCACCAAGTAAAGAAAATAAAGGTTCAACAACTGCTGAAAGGGAACCAAGCATAAAAGATTTACTTCTTGAAAAACCTATACCTCTTAAAGGAAAAGAAACGGAAGCACCTTCAGGAATGTTCTGTAATCCAATCCCAAGAGTCAAAACAAGTGATGGAATGAAAAGTTCAAATTCATGGGAATTTATCGAACCAAATGAAACACCTATAGCAAGACCTTCAGGAATATTGTGAAGGGTTATCGCTAATATTAAAAGGATGTGTTTTTCAAACCCACTTTTAAAACCTTCTGCTATGGAACTGTTTATGTGGAGATGGGGTATCATTCTATCAAGTAATTTTAAAAAGATTGTTCCAAGTATAAAACCTAAAATTGGAGGTATAAAAAAAAGTGTTTTAGAATTTTTTGATATTTCTATTGAGGGTAAAAGTAAGGAAAATATACTTGCAGCAAGCATTATACCACCAGAAAAACCGAGTATAAAATCTGAAATTTTTGGAGTGATTTTTTTGAAAATAAAAACGAAAGAGGAACCTAAAATTGTAAGAGAGAGTGTGAAAATCCCTCCAAGAAGGGCAAAAAATGTTGGATCAAATATTTCGATTATTAAATTCTTCATCTTTCAACAAATCGTATGAAATTTTCTTTAAAGGTGTTAAATTCCTTAAGTGGAAAAAGATGATCCCCTTTATGTAAAAAGATATTCTTCACATCGTAATTTTTTAACAGTCTCTTTGTCATATCACAGTATGTTATAATATCATAAATTCCAAGATGGATTTCACTTACATTCAAAAATTCTGAATTTTCAATTTTTCTGTCAGCAACAAAATACTGGATTTCAAAATATCCTTTTCTGTCAGCGTGCGTCATGTCATTTACCCAGTAAGCAAAGTAAGGTTTTCTACCTATTCTTGCATAATCAGGATATTTGAACTTTTCAGGAAAAATTGAAAGAATTTTTCCAGCATATCTAAAAAATTCTTTCCTTTCATACAAAAGTAAACCTAAACCTTTTGTTTGTTTTTTCGCCTCAATGAAAGGTGTTATAAGCATTATACTTTTAACCGATCCTTTAAATTTAGTGTAAAAAAGTTCTGTGACATAAGAACCAAAAGAGTGGGAGACTATTTTAATCTCTTTACATCCATTTTTTTTTATAAATTCAAAAATCGTATTAACATAAGTTTTAAAATCTCTCTCCTCTGTATAACCATGGAAGGGATGGTCAGATGCAAAAAAAGAAATATTCTTTTTTTCCAATATTTCGAAATACCTTCTAAAAGAATAGGATGTTCCTCCAAGTCCGTGTAAGAGAAGTACGCAATTTTTATTATAATTTTCGATTTTGTAATGAAAAAAGACATTCTTAAACTTTTTTCGAAATAACATAAAAAAATATTATCATAAAAAAAACTATTTTCAACATATTGACTTTAAATGTTATTACAATATATTTACTCCATATGAAAAAGATATACCTTTCAATATTTGCTTTAATTCCTGCAATAATATGGGGTTATTCATTTATTGCAACTAAATATGCTGTTTCTTACATAAAACCAGCAACTTTAGGTTTTTTAAGATTTTTAATTTCTTATATTATTTTAGAATTTTTAGTTTTTATAAGAAAAGAGAATAGTAAAGTTATTCTAAAAGATAGAATTCTATTCTCTCTTATGGGATTTTTTGGAATCACCTTCTATTTTTTAGGTGAAAATTTTGGATTAAAATATACAAGTTCATCAAATGGTGCTTTGATCGTTTCAACTATCCCAATCTTTACCTTACTTGTTGATAAAATAGTTTATAGAAAAAAAATATCACCTGTTCTTACCTTAGGAATATTTCTCAGTTTTGTAGGTATATATATACTGCTTTTTGGGTTTTCTCCAATTAAAAATGTTAACGTTAAAGGTGATCTTGTTATGTTCATCCCTGTTTTATCATGGGTGATCTATACATATATTTCAAAGATGAAGAGTTCAAAATATTCGGTTCTTTTCATTACAAAAGAGATGACATTCTATGGAGCGATATTTTTTATTCCATTCGTCTTTTTGGAAAAAGGTAATTTTTGTATTTTTAAGTTGAACATACCAACTATCCTTTCTGTTCTATATCTCGGTATTGTTTGTTCATCCCTTGCATATATATTATGGAACAAAGCTTTAAAAGAGTTTGATGAAAAAGTAGTGAATTCTTTCATATACACGGTACCAATATTCACTATAACAGGTGAAATTTTTCTGTTAAAAACTTTTCCCAAATTTAATTTTTATCTTGCACTTGCTCTTGTTATTACAGGTTTGATTTTAACAAATTTTTCGAATGATTAGTTACAAAATTGTAAATAAAATTACAATTTTGTTAAAAACTTTATCTTTTCAAAAATATAAGTTATTAAATTGCAAGACTTAAATTCTGGCATAGATTTTGCTTCTTTAGATAGTAAAAAAAGGAGGCAAAATGAAAAAAAGAGTTTTAATAACAGTTCTTTCTCTTCTTCTTCTCTTATCTGTTAACATTTATGCTCAGGATACAACAACAGATGATCCAACAGATAGCTATCAACAGGAGATGAACCAGCAGAAGGAACAGAACGAAGGTCAGACACAGAATATTGAACAGAATAGAAACAAAGAGCAGAATGGAGTTAAGGAAAAAAATCAAGAAGGGAATCTTAACCAGGAAAAGAATCAGATAAAGAATCAAGAGAGGAATAAAAATGAAGACAAATCTGCAGAGAATAAGAACAAGGAAGAAAACAAAGTGAAAAATCAGGAGAAGAATTTTGTAGATGAAGATGGAGATGGGATATGTGACAATACCAAAGATGGTGATGGCAACGAGTACCAGTACAGAAATAAAAATCAAACAAGAAACCAGCAAAAACATGGAGAGGGAAATTGTCAAGAAAATTGTAATAGGACCCCCCAAAATGATACTAGGAAGAAAAATTAGACCTCACACTCCCTTTTTAAATAAAACGGCTACACTGGAAGGTATCCCTTCCTTCCAGTGTTTGCTATTTGTTATTCTGTTCTTATTTGTTCCACTTTTTTCAGCGGCTCCACCCAAAAATTTGGGATATGTTTATGGATATAAAGACAAAAATGGTGATGGCTTAAATGATATCTATCAGGATAAAAATGGTGATGGCATTAATGATCTGAACGGTGATACATTGATAAAAATAGATTTTGTAGATGATGATAAAGACGAGATAAACGATATATTTTCAGATGAGGATGGAGATGGGATAAATGACAAATTTTTCGAATCAAAATATATGCCTGTTATTGACAGGGATAGTAATTTTGTTAACGATGTAACAGGTCATGGTTACAAAAAAGGGTTTTACGATGGATATAGTTATGGAAAGGTAGTTGAGGAGTTGGGTATAATTCTTGAAGATTTTGTTGATACGGATGGAGATTTTACGGATGATAGAATAGGAAGAAGTATAAAAGATTTTAAGAAAAGCGATAGGTTTATAGATGAAGATGGTGATGGTATAAACGATGTCAGGCAGAAAGGGGTTATACCTGATTTGAAATATAAAAGGATCATAACACCCCAACCAAAAAAGGGGAAAAGATGACCAAAAAGATAATATCTATAGTATTAGTTTTTGTTTATTTTTCTATCTTTTCAAACGGTATAAAAATCGGTTTTACTGATAACCTTTTTAAAACTAATGACAACATATCTGATGCTGTCCTTTCCCTTGAAATGAATTTTAAAAAGAATTTCGAAAAAACCGATATCTTTTTCAATTTTGGTATGAATACACCTTTTATAAACAACTACTATATAAGTTTCCCCTCTGATTTACTTTACCAGATAGTTTTTAAAGATGATATGAAAACAAGTTTAATTTCCGGAATCTATTCTTACCAGAACTTTTATTTAAACGATTTTTACAGAGAGAACAACCTCCTGACACCAGGTATTTTTATAGATTTTAAAAGGAATTTCGATTTCTTTTACACCTTAAAAAACTCTTTTGATCTTTATTATAACTGCTATCCTTTCTATAACACTAACTCCTCGGCATATTTAGAGATTCTTAACAAAAATTATCTATATTTTCCTTTCAACTCCTCTTTTCATTTATACACTAAAGCTGGATACAAATCTAAAGATGGAATACTACTTTTGAATGTAACTCCCCTTGTAAGTTTAAACATTTTTCGTTTCATAGGTTTATCTCTTTCTTACAACTTCCAAAAAGTTTCCTCGAAAACTATTGATTATCATTATGATGATTCTTTTTTGGATGATTATTCTTTTGATAAAAATATTTCTTTAAATGGGAAAATTACTTTTCAAGTCAATCAAAGTTCAAAATTCGTATTCTCTTCAACATATGAAAATGTTGATTTCTTGCCCTTAAAACATATAATTACTGACTCTTTGTTTTCAGAGGGAGAAATCGAAAACAGAACAGATAAAATTTTACATTTAGGATTTAACTTTATTTACTCAAAAGAGAAAAATGTCTATAATATAAATTATGAATTCATTAAAAAAGAATCAACAAATTCTTACTATAATTTTAACTCTAATACTATCAATTTTTCATTTAAATTTTAATTCCTGCTCTTTTTTCTCCAACACAACATATGAGTACATAAGGTGTGTTATAAATGAAGATACATTAAAGTTCGAAAAGAATTGCAATGGTGAAAAGGATTTGGGATATTACTATCTTTACGGAGAGAATGAGGATAGAAGTGTTAGTGTTGTTATATCTTTCCCTGATACCACAAGATTCAATTATATATATATTCCATACGATTATAACACATACATAATTATAAATTTTAAAAGTTCAGCTAAAATTTACAAATGCTCTTCATATCTTGGTTATGGAAAAATATATATAGAGTCCTCTCCAGATTCTTTTTTCAATCAACTTGCTGGAACTTTTGAAGGAGTTTTGTTGAACACCGAAGATTATAAAGATAGTTTAAAAGTTGAGTATGGGGAGTTTCTATTCTATTTTAATCAGCAGGAAACGATATGATAAAAGTTGTTCCTTTTGATAATATTGTGGAAAAAGTTATTTCTCCATTATAAAGGTTAACTATTTTTTTTACAGAGTAAAGTCCTATACCTGTTCCAGATCCTTTTTTGAAATATGTCTGGTAATCCTTTGTTGTAAAATATAGATCAAAAATTTTTTCCTTAATTTCATCACTGATTCCCTCTCCAGTATCTTCAATTTCAAGAAAAATTTTGTGATTTTTAAAATATGTTCTCACCATAATATTTTTAATGGAAGAATTCTGCAATGCATCTATAGCGTTATCTATAATATTATCAAAAACCATTTTTAAATCATTTTTGTTTATCTTTAATCTTGGCAATCCACCACCTTCATAGAACGAAACACTTATATTTTCTGATCTAAAAGTTTGACTTAAAAATTTTAACTCATTTTTTACAAATTCATTCAAATCTATATACTCTTCTATATTCGTAGTTTTTTTGTTTAGAAGTAATTTTAATTGATTTGAAACGAATTCTATATTTTCAATTACCTTATCGAGTTTGAACTGTCTAACAAGTTCAGGTCTTTTTTTTACGAGTATCTGTAAATAACCATAAACGGTTGTTAGGGGATTGTTAATATTGTGAACTATAGCCTCACTGAATTTCTCTATTGTTAAGGTTCTATTTATTCTTAAAAGTTCGAGATTCTTTTTTGCTTCCTCTTCATCTTTGATAACAGTATAGAAAGCGTTTATATAAAATGAAATAAATGTTGCAATGAAAACGAGAACCAAAATATGTATTGAAACAAAAAGGAAGAGTATATCGTTAAAATATTTGAATTCTAAATTTTTATCCTCCCAGAAGATCATCGTATATTCAGGTAAATTTTTATATTTGGACTTTTTATAACTAACAAGAAAATTTTTTGTTTCGAAAAAGCCGTAAGAACTGTTTAAAATATAGTACTTTTCAAATTCCTTTTTCACTTCATCGGGAATCTGATTTTGATCTATAAAAATAGAAAAATATCTTCCATCATCTCTTTTTTCATAAAAAATGTTTAGAAATATATTTTTACTCTCTTCAGGAACCTTGTAAAATTTTTCACCATTTTTTATAAATAGATTATTTTCAAAAATATAAAAATTTGGATTATACCTGTTTTCTTTTTCAAATTTAAAATCTTTAAAAAGGTTTTCTTCTTTCAATATAGAGAAGAGATTAGAATTTAAAAGGGAGATCATATTTTTTAAACTGTTTTGACTGTTTACAAAACAATCCTGTTTAATGTCCTTCTTTACATTGTTGTACAAAATGAAAGAGAAAGAGACTTCAAGAAGAAGTATTACTGTTGCTATTGTTATAATGTAAAAAAGGTACTCTTTTTTCATTTATAAAAAAACCTTATAAAGTTTATTTTTATATCTTAACATTAAGATTAAAGCAATATAATAGAATAAAAAGAAAAAGTAGAATGGAACAAGTTCCCTTTTTCTTAAAATTATTGGTAAAGAATAAAATATTGGATAAGTTAGAAGAATAAAAATAAAAAGATAAGATGTAGCAAAATACTCAACGGGGCTACCCTTTTCATAAAGTTTTAAAACTTTATTCATTATAAGTATTATGGAATGTATCATATTTAAAGAAATGGCAAACTGGAACAATTTTAAAGATTGCATAACCTTTTTGTAATCTTCAACATACAAAGTAAAAGTCCAATGGATATAGTTTCCCATCCAGAAAAGGATTGCAAATACAAAAATAATTAAAATTGAATAGGAGATAATGTTGTACTTTATATTAATAAGAAAATTCTTTGTGAAAATGAAAAGTGAAATTTGGTTTATAAAGCACAAAAAAATGAACATAGAGTATAAAATCTTGTTGCTGAAAGGGACATTTATAAAAACGGAAATGAAAGAGAGAGTCAAAAATAAAAAGAAGAAGGAGATTAAAGTTTTTGAAGGTGGGTAGTGAAAAATTATTAGAAAGATCAATGTTAAAAAAGATATACCAAGAAAGAGGGAAAAAACAAGTTCAAAAATTGAAAATCTTTTTTCAAGTTCTAAAATTACCGTTTTGATTTTTTCGCCTTCTAATACTTTGTAAACAACCTTAGATGAAGGTTCAATTCTATCGAAAATCAAATTGAATAGATAATGCTTGTTTTCAATTTTTATGTCGTTCACATAGATCAATTTATCTCCAATCGATATACCTGTTTTGTAAAGATTACTTGATGTTGGAATGTATTTAAAATATATTCCATCCTTTCTTTCATCATAGGTTGCCCTGTCGGTTGAAATAAGGGAAGCTTTGTAAGTTGCAAATAACTGAACTACAACACATAATAAATAAAAAACGGTTAAAATTGTTCTGTTTAAAATTTTCATAATTTTGAATTTAAATAATTTTTATATATCAATGCTGAAAGTAATGGGATAATTGAGAAACTTAGACACAAATTTACAGGTAGAATCTCTTTTTTACCAAAAGATACTGGAAAAGCATAAAGAAAAATATATGGTAAAAAACCAAGAAGAAAAAGAATTGAAAAAGTTGTGACAAGATCAAACTTTTTTTCTTTTATATTATAATAGATAGAATAGATCATTAGAATTATTCCAACCATAGTCATAATACTGATAGAAAACTGAGTTATCTTTACCGTTGTCATAAGTCTGTTTAAATTCGATTTGGTTAAGGTTAAAGCAAAAATAAGGTATCTAACTAACCAAATAAGAAAAAGAAAGAAGGATACCAGATAAGTAACTACAAGGTATTCCTTTTTGTAATCCTTTTTTAGAATAAAAGAAAAATGGATTATTATCGCAGGTAGAAAGGATGCGGATATTATTAAGAAAATGTAAAGTTGGTATGTAATGAAAGATACAAGTGAAAATATATGAGCAACCGATATAAGAGAGTAAAAGAGAAAGACGAAAAAACTCTCTTTTGAATTTTCCCCGAAGGAAAGGTAAAAAAGAAAAGATAAAAAGAAAATCAAAAAGACCATAATCAGTTCAAAGATAAAAAAATTTCTTGAATAATAGTATCCAAGTTTTACTGGAATGTTCAAAATTTTTTTATCCCTTGTAATAGTGTATATGTATACCTTATCTACTCCACCTTTTTCTATAATATTTCCTTTAAGGTCAAAGAGAGATTTTGGAACTTTACCATTTAAGGCAACTATTTTATCCCCAACTTCAAGGTTAGAAAAAAAAGCGGGAGAAAAATGTTTTATATAAACTATTTCTATCGTTCTGTCATCATTCTCTTTGTAAATCGCCCCATCTGAAGATAGTTTATAAATATTATAAAAACCTAAAAAATTTACAACTATTATTATAACTGAAAGGATTATAAATAAATTGAAATTATATCTCATTATATATCAAATTTTATCTCCATTCCTTCTTTCGCTGCTTTGAGATTGAACTTTGGATATCTGTTTTTTAAATCAACCAATATCTCTTTTAACTCCTTATCCCTTCTCATAGGATCATGATGTGTGAATATAACTTTTTTGTTGCCACCAATCTTTGCTATTTCCATAACATCGTCGTAAGTAGAATGTCCCCATCCTCTTTTTGATTTTATTTCTTTAACTGTATATTGTGCATCATGAACAAAAATTTCAGAATCTTTGATAAAATCTGAGAACTCTTTTTTGGTTGTTATATTTTCACCATAATCTAAAAGTTCATTGTCAGTTATGAAAGCGATTTTTTTGTTTTTGTATGAAAATTTTAAGCCTACACAACCTGAAGGATGATTGTTTTCAATAGTTTCTATAAAAATGTCATCGATGTTAAAACTTTTTTGTAGATTTTTATGTTCAATTTTCGAGGGAAGATTTTTATAATCAGCAGGGAAGTATGGTTGTTTCATTTGAAGGGATAAAACTTCAGAAACATTCTTTTTTCCAAAAATCTCAATTTTTATATCTGAATTGAAAATTGGAGCAAAGAAAGGTAGCCCTTGAAGATGATCCCAATGGTAGTGTGTAAAAATTATATATATTTTTTTTACTTTTCTTTCGTTTAGATAGAAATTAATGTTTCTAATTCCAGTTCCAGCATCTATTATGAGAAAAGTATTTTTATTTTCTATTGAAATACAGGTAGTGTTGCCACCAAAAAAGTTTGTTTCTTTTCCAGGGGACGGAACGGAACCCCTTACCCCCCAAAATCTTAATTTAAACAACCATTACCTCTTTTTTTAAATTTTAAAGATAAATAATATTAAGTCAATAAACAAAGAACCTATTTTATCAATTCCAAAAAATTTTCCTGTGGAATAAAAACTGTATAACTACCAAGGTAATATGGTAATATTGAATACTCATTAAAAGTAAAATATATTCCCTTATCGTTGATATTGAAAACTTCAAATGTTTCAAAATCTAATGGAATAGAAAATTGAATATCTTCAGTAATATTTTCTTTCATTTGATTTTTTATATCTTTTTCACAAAAATCTGCAAGTTTTTTCAAACCATCTTTTTTCAATTTATAATATTCTTTCAAATCGATCTCTTTTTTTGAATTTAAATCGTAGTTGAAAGAAAAGTAATTATGTGATGGATGGGCACCTCCAGCATAGGATTCGTTGTAGAATCTGATACTAATATAATCATTGTTTAAAGCAAAAATAGAACAGGAAAGATCTGAGAAAAAGGTCAATTTAGAGAAGAAAGTATCCTCTTTTGAACTTTTTACAAGTTCAGAGTAATCCTTTTCAAACATATTTTTTATTTTTTCTTTTATTATATTATTTACCTCATTATACCTTTCACCATTGAATTTTGGATATTCGTAAATGCACTTAATTTTGTCGGTTTCATATTTAAAGGTGTCTTTTGTAAAATCTGTTGAATAAATCTTATAAAAAATAAAAATTGAAAAAAATAGAATCATAATTTTTTTCATCAAAACCCTCCTAACATTTATTAAATTATCACAATATTTAAAAAAGTCAATATTTACCTTTTAAACTTAAAATCAAGATAACTCTTGTAATCCTCAAATTTTGTAGAATCTAAAATTGAATATATGTTTAAGGCATCGTTTAGAAGAAGCAGAGATTCCGGATATTTTTTTCTTCCTTCTTCAAAATATTTTTGTGCTTTTTTGAGATTTCCTAAAATTGCGTTAATGTTTCCCTTTAAAGAATAGTAGAATGTATCATCATCAAATTTTAAAAGGTATGAATCAAGCAAACTGTTTGCTATATAAAATTGAGAGCAATCTAACAAAGATAAAAGATAGAATTGAATGAAATCTTTATTATTAGGGTATTTTTTATATAATTTTTTAAATGTAATTCTTAAAGAATCAAAATCTTTTTTTTCATATAGTTTTTTTATATAAAAATAGGTTTTCAATATATCATCCTCTTTGTTAAAGAATGAAAAATAGAGTTCGTTTTCAGAAATGTTGATTTTAAAATAATTGTACATGATATAATTTAGGTCATAAAGATTGTTTATCAAAGATATTTTCGTGAGAGTAGTGTCATCAAAAATTTTATCATCATTTAATTCATTTAGTTGATTAAAACGAATTAAAGTTGGTTCGTTGAAATCAAATATCATAGATTTTTTATCGTAAACTATTTTTGAGGGACCAAAAAAAATTCTTGATCTATAAGAAAAATCAAAAACAACTATAAAATAAGAGTTTTTTAACGAATCAAAATCAATTGAAAAATATTTTTCTTTTGAATATATCAGAAATTCTTTATCCTTAAAAAGGTTTTTATTAAAAGAAAAAACAAGAAAAGTATTTGAATATATTTGAAAAAAGGTAGTCAGAAAAAAAATTAAAATTAAAAATTTTTTCACATTAGATTTTCTCAACAATTTCAAAAATTGTTTTAAGAAAAGTTTTTTGTTTTAAATTTTTAAAATCTATCTTTTTTTCAAGTTTTTTAGACAATAAAAAACCTTCAACTTCAAAGATTGAAGAGAATGGGTCCATTATTATAGAGTCGAGCAATGCCCATCCATCTTTATTAAAAATATCCTTTATTTCGATTAATTGATATTTTTGTACATTTTTAACCCAGATATCTGAAAAGTTTGAAACCTTTTCTGAACCGTTGATTTCTATCTCGAAATTTGAAAGGGATAGAAAGAATCTTGATAGAATAAGATTGTTTTTCTCAAGGTAATCTGAAATATCGACAGAAAGTTGATCCTCCTCATCTTCATATTGAGATAATATTCTTGAGATAAGACCTGATTTGAAAGCAAAATTGGTAACTATTATTCCAAACGTTTCCATTTTTCTCCTGTCAATATTCTCCCTTTCGAAAAAAGTCTTATTTTTAGATTTTTCAAGGATATAAACTACTTTTGAAAGTGTCCGTAATAGCCAGTATGTTCCTCTGAAATTTGATTTTGTATTGACTGAGAATCTTATATCGTTCCCATCTATATCTATTATAAATGGATATTTGCCAGGCCTTATATAAAGGTCTGAAACCTCATAAACATCTGAAAGGTCGTAACCTAATATATCAAAAAATTTTTTACCTGTGTAAGCTATATCTTTACCCTTGAACATGGTGTTTACATTGTTATCAAGATGCACGGGGTAGGTTCTAAAAAAGGGATCTCCAAATATATATGATGGGTAACTCTTTGCATGGAGTTTTAATTTTTTGGCAAGTTCCTGCTCAAGTTGATTTTTTAATTTTTTAAAATCTTCTCTTGTAAGATCATCAAGTTTTTCAATATCTTTAAAAATATCCTTTTCTTTTAAACCGTTTATTTTTGTAAAAAACTCAAAATAACTTTTGAAATTTTTACTTTTGATATACTCTTCTCTTTCGAGAACAACTTTTTCTATTCTATCTTTAAATTTTTGTGTAGGTTGAAAAAAATGTTTCTGGATACTTATTATCTCTTGCAAGGATGTCTCATGCTCAGCAAGATCTGCAAGATGGCTTGTTGTCGTATCCTTATTGTTAAAATTTATTCTGTCGTTAATTATATCCATCGCTGTTGAAAGAAATATATCAAAATGTTTTTCCTGTTGAGGAGTTTTTTGAAGAATGTCACAGATCTTTTTTATCTTCAAAAGAGTATCTTTTTGCTGCTGTGAAAAATTTTTCTGATATTTTTTTAGTAGGTAAAAAATTTCTTTGTAATCTTTATCTGTATCCATGAAATTTTGTATCTCTTCAACAGAATTAAGTAATCTTTTTCTATTTTCTATTGTGGAATTGGTTAAAAAATTCCATCTCTCCTTTTGGTAATTTATAAGTAGATTTTTGAATGTAAGAGTAACGTAACCGTATAACTCTTTTATTCTGTTGTTCATAAAATCTCCTTTTGAATTAAAAATAATATTACAATATTTTTAAAAAAATATCAAACTTTTTTTGTAAGTTGTTATGTATTAAAAACTTAAATTTTTATTAAAATTTTTTTAAAATGAATTATAGTTATAAATTAAGAAATTTCAATAACTTGTAAAATTGCAAAAAGGATTTGTTGACATTTTTTTTCTAATGTTTAATATTTACAATATGAATAAGGGGTTTTTCCAGAACAACCTTTCATTAAAATTGGTTTCACTTCTAATAGGAATTTTAATCTGGTTTTACGCATTTATTCAAGAAGACCTTACTATGACGATTCCCGTTAAAGTTAAAATTTTAACAAATGAGGAAAATAGTTCATATTTTATTTATGAAAGTAGCAAATTAGATATAGATTTTTTAGGGAAGAGGAAAGATTTTTTGCTCTTAAAATTTTTAAAAAAATTACCTGTTTATGAGATTAGAATAGAAGGGGATACCCTTGGTGAAAAGGTAGAGGATTTAACTTTTGAAAATGTTTTGGTTCCTTCACAGGTAAATTTAAAACCTCTAAAGTTTAAAGGGAAAAAATTTTTAAAATTTTATATCGACAGAGAGTTGACTAAAGATGTATCCATAATTCCAAAATTTAAAGGAGTGTTGAATCAAAATCTTTCCTTTTATAAGGATGTTGAAATTTCCCCCAAAAAGGTTTCTATATCCGGTCCAGAAAAACTTTTGAAAAACATAGATTATCTTGAGAGTGAAGAGATAGAACTATCGAAACTGAAAAAGAGTCAATCTTTGAAAGTAAAAATTAAAAGGGTCAACGAATTTATAGAATATAAGGATAGTTTAATAAATGTAAAATTCTATATAGAAAAGAAAGTTGTGAAAGTTTTCAAAGGTGTTCCTGTTCTTTTTATCAACAGAAAACCAAATTTAAGATTTTCACCAGATAGTTTAACAGCAATTTTAGAAATCGAAGGTCCGGAGTCTATAGTAAAAAATATGTTACCTGGTGAATTGACTTTAACTGTTGATCTTTCAGGGATAGAAAAAAAGGGAGAGTACCTGCTGAGAATAAATCAACCAATAAAAGAGTTTGTAAGAATAAAGAATATGAATCCATCGGAGGTTAAAGTTTTAGCACAATGACAAAAATTTTGGGAATAGAAACATCATGTGATGAAACTTCTGTGGCTATCGTTAAGAATGGGGTTGATGTTCTATCTAATGTTGTTAAAACACAACTGGTTCATTCAAAATTTGGTGGTGTTGTTCCAGATCTTTCATCAAGGGAACATGTTAACTTTATTCTCGATGTTGCCAGAGAATCGTTAAGAAAATCAAATTTAGAAATTAAAGATATAGATGCAGTTTCAGTAGTTAATGGACCTGGTCTTGTTGGTTCACTTATGGTTGGAGTTTCCTTTGCTGAAGGGATATGTATAAGATTTGGTAAAAAACTTATAACAACAGATCACATTGTTGGACATATTTATGGAAATGTTTTAACTTATAAAAAAATCTCATTACCTATGCTTTCACTTGTAGTTTCAGGAGGACACACATCAATATTTTTTGTTAACAAGGATTTCGAAATAAAAACTTTGGGGAAAACAAAAGATGATGCTGCCGGAGAGGCTTTCGATAAGTGCGCAAAAATTTTGAATCTCGGATATCCAGGGGGTCCATTGATCGAAAAGTTTTCCAAAAATGGTGATGAAAAATTTTATAGATTTCCCGTTTCCAGACTTGAAGGGTACGATTTTTCATTCAGCGGATTGAAAACCTCAGTTCTTTATTATAAAAGGAAAATGGGAGAGGAGTTTGTAAAAGAAAATATAAGTAATATAGCAGCATCTATTCAGAAAGCGATAGTTGAGCAACTTTTGAGTGTCTTCGAAAAATGTTTTGAAGATAACAAAAATAATATAAAATCCGTTTCCATAGCTGGTGGAGTTTCAGCAAATGGTTATTTCAGAGAAAAATTCAAAAAACTTTTTGAAAATAGAGTTGATAACATTTACATCCCTTCGATGGAGTTTTGCACAGATAATGCAGCCCTTACTGCAGGTTTGGCTTATTTAAAATACAAAAAGAATATCTTTTCTGAATTAGGTGTAAAAGTTTTTTCAAGGAGTTGATATGGATAGGGAATTATTGAAAGATCTTGATAAAAACATCGTTAGAAAGATTGAGGAAAAGATTGGTAAAATCGATGAAAAATTTATTGAAAGTTATTATAAATTCAACAGGTTGGATTTTATCGAGAATGTTTGTTTATGTTTGAACGATAAAAGAGTTAAAAAAAATATTAATGAGATATTATCTGACCAAATCCTTTTAAGAACAACATACAATGAAAACTCAATAAATTTTTATGTTGATGACCAGATCATAAGTTCCATCTCTTCACCGGCGATAATATTTTATATGTTGAAACTACTTGATCCTAAAGAGGGAAATAAAATATTAGAGATAGGTTCCGGAGTAGGTTATACCTCTGCACTTCTATCCTATTTGATCAAAAACGGACATATTTTCACTATAGAAATTAACGATACCTTATTCGAAAAGTTGAAAGAGAATATTAAAAGGTTCAATCTTCAAAATGTTTATGCTGAAAAGGGTGATGGTGGTTATGGTATGGTTGATTTTGCCCCCTATGATAGGATACTCGTATCATGCACGGTTGCAGACATAACGAGTTTTTGGGTTGAGCAGTTGAAGGAAGGAGGAAAAATTGTTGCTCCACTATCAACGAGAGGTTATCAGGTTATAGTTGAACTTGAAAAAGTAAAGGATGATAAACTTGAAGGAAAGATTCATAAACATGTTCACTTCTTTCCATTGAAGGGGAATTTTTCTATAGTTTCACATTATTCATACTATGAAAAGAGTTTAAAGAGTTTAAAAAAGATAATTGAAGAAAATGCAGAATTAAACACACAACTTTCCAACATGTTTGAAAAATTTAGTAAAGAGGAGATAGATGATTTTCTTTTTTATCTTTCTATCAACGATCAAAATTTCATTACTTACTATCCTCTTGAAGGATTTCAAAAGAATGTTTGCTACGGAATATTCGTAAGGACAAGGGGAAGCGGAATAGCATTGATGCAAAATAAAAAAGTTTACTTTTGGGGAAATGAAGAGGCAATAAAGATTTTCAACAGGAGATTGGATGATTTCATCAAAGAGGGTAAGCCAAAAATGTCTGATTATACACTGAAAGTTTTTCCAGGAAACAAAGAGTATCTTAAAACTGATAATGAAATTTTAATATACAGGAAAAGTTCTATTACCGTATTTTCAAAATGATTTTTTCAATGTCCTTTTAAGGTTATCATCTCTTTTCATCTCTCTTATCTCATTTATACATTGTTTAACAGAAAGAAAAGAACCTATAAAACCGAGTATTGTTCCAAAAAATATGAAAAAGAATACAGCGTTGCTATTCATAAATATTATGTTTGGGATTTTTTTACTTATGGTTTCAACAAGTAAATAGAGTATGAGAGTGGAGATAAGAGATCCCAAAAATCCATAAACCATGCCTTCAATTATATATGGTAATTCAATATAAGTTTCTTTTGCTCCAACGAGGTCCATTATATCAATCTGTTCCTTTCTTGCGTAAACGGTCAACCTTATTGTGTTGAAAACGATAAATATTGAAGCAAAAATTATTATTATTCCGAGAAAGATATCTATAAAGAAAAGTATTTTTACGAGTTTATCAAGTTCTTTTATCCATTCAGAACCATAATCTATATCATCAACTCCTTCAAAAATTTTTATCTTATCAGAGATCTCTTTTAAGTATTCTGGAGTTTTAAAAGACATACTTATATTTACTTTTATCGAGGGTGGTAGAGGGTTGGTTTCAAAAGCCTGAAGCAAAGTTGCATCCTCTTTTAGGTCATTCTTAAACTGCTGTAATGCCTCCTCTTTTGAAACAAACTGTGTAGATTGAACTCCAAGTATCGTTGAAATGTTTTTCTGCAAGTCTTCTATCTGTTCTTCAGATATGTCCTCTTTTAGATAAACAACCATCTCTATTCTATCTTCTGCAATCCTTATAACATTTAAAAGGTTTGTTGTTCCAGCCATAAATAATCCGAAAATGAATATTGCTACGGTTATCGTGCCAATAGTTATAAGGTTCATAGATTTATTTTTAAAAAATCCCTTGAACGTCTCCTGAAAAATATAGATCATTCTTTTCTCCCTGAAAGATCGAGTTTAAAAATATCCTCCGGTTTTACGATTTTTCCCTCTCTAAGACCAACAACTTTTCCTATAGATGTTTTGATAAGGGAATAATCGTGTGTTGCCATAAGGATGGCTGTTCCTTTAGTATTTATATCGAAGAGTATCTCCATAATCTCCTTTGTGCCTTCGGGATCAACGTTTCCAGTTGGTTCATCAGCAACCAGTATAAAAGGTTCTTTGACGAGAGCCCTTGCAATGGCGACCTTTTGCTGTTCTCCTCCAGAAAGTTGATATGGGAAAGAATTTCTTTTGTGGGATATCCTTACCAGAGATAAAGCTTCAAGTGTCTTTTTTCTGATATTCTGATACCTCTCACCTATTACCTGTAAGGCGAAAGCAACATTATCGTAAACGTTCCTATCCTTCAACAGTTTGAAATCCTGAAATATAACACCTATTTTTCTTCTAAGGAGTGGAATCTCGTTCTGTTTTATAGTTTTGCTACTATAGTTTCCAACGATGACTTCACCTTCAGATGGGAAAATATCCATGTATATCATCTTCAAAATAGTTGATTTGCCAGCACCACTTTTCCCTATAAGGTAATAGAATTGCCCTTTTTCAAAAAAGAGATTGACTTTGTTGAGAGCAAGCCAGTTGTTTTTATAATATTTTGAAACGTTTCTAAATTCTATCATAAACGGATTTCCCCTTTTTGATTATTGTATCTTTATCGAGTCCATACTTTTCAAACAGTTCTTCAACTTTACCGGATTCACCGAAAGTATCGTTTAAAGCAACGAAATCTACTATAACGGGATTATTTCTAACAACATATTCTGAAATTGCACCGAAAAGTCCACCGATATATGAATGTTCCTCGCAAACAAGAATTCCTTTTGAAATGTTTAAAATCTTATCGATTGTTTTTGTATCAAGAGGTTTTATTGTGTACATATCAACAACACCACAAGCTATACCTTCCTTTTTCAGAGTCTTTTCAGCTTCAAGTGCTTTTGAGACCATCTGTCCTGTTGCGATTATGGTGATATCTTTTCCAATTCCATGAATAAAGGATTCACCTATATTAAACTCTGTTCCCTCTTCATATATGTCGTAAACATCGTTCCTTGAAAGTCTCATATATAGGTAGGAATCATAATTGTAGATCTTTTCCATAAGGTTTTTAACCATGGTTGAATCTGATGGTGAGAGTATTGTCATGTCTGGAATAACCCTTGTTAAAGCGATGTCCTCAAGCATCTGATGACTTGCCCCATCCTCTCCAACGGAAATTCCAGCATGTGTCGAAACCAGTTTCACATTCCAGTGTGGATATGCAATTGAGTTCCGTATCTGATCGTAGACTCTACCGGTTAAAAAAATTGCAAAAGATGAACAGAAAGGTTTAAAACCTACTGAAGCAAGACCTGCCGCTGTAACAACCATATCAGCCTCTGAAATTCCCATATCAAAAAATCTTTCAGGGAACTGGTTTTTAAAAAGTTCTGTTTTAGTTGATTTTGCAAGGTCAGCATCCAAAACAACCAAATCATCATATTTTTTCCCCAGATTAACAAGTTCCTTTCCATAAGTTGTTCTCATCGATGATTTTTTTTCAAACATTGGTAAGCTCCAGAAGTGCCTTTTCAAACTGCTCTTTTGTTGGAGGGCTTCCGTGAAAATCAACATTGTTCTCCATAAAGGAGACACCTTTTCCTTTTATGGTATTCGCTATAATAAAAACAGGTTTTTCTTTGACCTGATCGGCGAATTTAAAAGTTTTGTCTATGTCGTAAAAATCATGACCATCCATAACGAAGGTTGCAAAACCGAAAGATTCGAATTTTTCCTTTGTAGGTCTTGGATCTTTTATATTTTCAATAAATCCATCTATCTGAAGATGGTTGTAATCGAGAATTATCCTTAAATTATCAAGTTTGTACCTTATTGATGTCATCAAAGCTTCCCATATTTGACCCTCATTTATCTCTCCATCACCTATAAGAACATAAACTTTGGAGTTAATCTTTTTCAACTTAAGACCTAAAGCAACTCCGTTAGCAAAAGATAACCCCTGACCCAAAGAACCTGTTGAAGTTTCAACTCCTTTTGTTAATTTTCTTGATGGATGTCCTTGAAGTTTAGAATTTATCTTTCTAAAAGTTATTAAATCATTCTCTTTTATTATTCCCTTATAGGCGAGACAGGTATATAAAGCAGCAGAAGCGTGTCCTTTTGAAAGTATGAATCTATCCCTTTCATTATTCTCGAAATTCTCTAAAGAATAGTTCATCTTGTAAAAATATAGATACACCATTATATCTATGGCTGAGAATGCTCCACCTATATGTCCAGATGAAGCGTTATAAACCATCTTCAATATATCTATTCTTGCATTTTTTGAGATGTTAACCAAATTTTGAACATCCATAGTTTTTAATATTACTCAATATTTAAATCTTTGTCAATGATTTGAAAAAATCATCTTTTAAATGGATTTTTAAAAATAAATCCCTTGTTTAACTTTTTGATTTTTTCTATATTTCTTTTCGTTTCATCTATACCTTTCAAGATTAACTCATCATATTTTTCAAAATCGAGCCATTCGTAATCTAAAAGATTTATATCCAAAAGAAGATCTGCATTGTTGATCGTTTTTTTTAAAAGTTGATTTTTTGTAATTTCTTGAGCTCTGTTTATTATCTGGAAAGAATTTTCAAAAGAGTAAACTTTTTTTATTTTTGCACTAACAACACTTGCAATAACCCTATCAGCTCCATCATTTTTAACTAATTCAATAGGAACATTTATTGAAATTCCACCATCAACAAGAATGTATCTATCATAGGTAATATATGGAAACACAGCCGGTATAGCACAACTTGCCATTATGGCTTTATAGAGAAGCCCCTTTTTAAATATTATATTTTCTCCACTTACAAGATCAACTGCTATGCAGGAAAAGGGGATTCTTGTGTCTTCAAATTTTTTATCCCCAAAAAGCAAGATAAAGATTCTTTCAAAATTCTTATAGTCTATTAAAGATGTAGTTTGAGTCATCTTAATGAAAGTGAAAGTGTCTTTTATTTTTTGTTTCAAATTTCCAAACAGATCGGTATTTTGTTGTTTAAACTTTTTAAAATCTATCTGCTGAAAAAGTTCAGAATTAATAAACTCGTTAGTTTTTTCAAGAAGGATCTTGTAATCAGGATATAAAGCATAAAGTCCTCCGATCAAAGCCCCCATACTTGAGCCTGAAATCAGATCGATTTTTATATTGTTTTCCTGTAAAACTTTTAAAACTCCAATATGTGCCAATCCCCTTGCGGAACCACCACCAAGCGCCAACCCTATTTTTGGTTTTCTTAAAAAAAACATATTTTTATTATAACAAAGAATTTTTTTATATCAAACAGATTTTGTTGAAAAATTATTTCTTATTGTTTATAATCTAAAAAAAATGTGGGAAAATAAAAACTATACATTGTTCAAAGCTTCTGCTGGTTCTGGAAAGACTTATACCATTGCAAAAGAGTTTATAGAGTTCGTGCTCAACAATCCAGAAGAGATAAAAAATATTCTTGCTGTAACCTTCACAAACAAAGCTGCTTATGAGATGAAGGAGAGGATTCTTGAATTTTTGAAGGGACTTGCCGGCTTTGATGAACTTGTCTCTCAGAAAAGAAAAGATTCAATCGAAAACTTTAGAAATGAGATAAAGAAAGATTTAAATCTCAAAGAAGATGAGATTGAAAAGAGAAGTAAAAAGTGCCTTGAACTGATACTATATTCGAAGTATGGTAGAGGTTATTCAGATTTTTCTGTTATGACTATAGATTCCTTCACAAACAAACTTGTAAAAGTTTTTTCAGAAGAGTTGGAAATCTCTCCCTCCTATGATATAGGATTCAATATAAAAAATATTATTAAAAAGAGTATAGATTTACTCATTTCCAAGGTTTCAGAAAATGGAGAAGATGGAAAATATTTGAAAGAGATTCTTCTTGAGTATTTAATCTACCGAAACGAAGAAGGTAAATCTTTGAATATTGAAAGGGAAATTTTTGATACCGTTAACTCTATTAGGGATAAGGAAAAAAATTTTAATAAAAGTATAGAGATTAAAAAATTTGACTTTAACGAGATAAGAAAAATTTTAAGATCTTTAAAGGATTTTAAAAAAGATTTTATAGATCGTTGCAGGAAAATATATGAAATTAAAGTTGATTGTAACTTTTTTAAAAACCAAAGTAAAAGTTTAGTAGGGCAAATTAAAAGTTTTGTAGAAAGGGTACAAATAGGAGATGATGATCTGTTTTATCTCATCTCAAAAAAAACTTTTAAAGATTTTTATTCTGATAATGATTTTAATATAAATAAGATAATCAAAGAGAATTCCCAAATTGAAAGGGTAACCTTGCAAGAACTTGAAGGGAAGTTGAAAGAATTTCATACCTTTTTAAAAGAAAAACTTGAAGATTTTATCTACGATAGAATATATGTGAAAAACATATATAGCAATATTCTTTATGAAAAGATTGATGAAATTATCAAAGAATACCAGAAAAGTAACGATATTGTTTTCATAGATGAGTTGAACATAAAGATTAAGGAATTGTTTAAAAATGGTGATGTTCCTTTCATATATTTTCGTATAGGGGAGAAGTTCAAAAAATTTTTGATAGATGAGTTTCAGGATACATCAACTGTTCAGTGGGAAAATTTAAAACCTTTGATAGAAAATGGTATATCGGAAAATTATGAATGTGTTCTTGTTGGTGATGATAAACAGGCAATATACAGGTTTAGAGGTGGATCTACCAAAATTATAAAAAATTTTGAAAATGAGAGTTATACGCAAACAAAGAATTTGAAGGACAATTTTAGAAGTGAAGAGAATATCGTTTCTTTCAATAACCTATTTTTTTCTGATATTGACAGGGAGATAGGTGGGGAACATGTTTATAAAAAAAAGAATGTAGAACAGAATTCTAAAAAGAAAGGTGATGGTTATGTTGAAATAAACTTTATTGAACATTCTCTTGAAGAAGAGATTTTGAACAAAGGAAAATTAATTAACATAATAGAGGATTGTTTGAAAAGAGGTTACAAACAGTCTTCAATATCGATACTTGTAAGAAGAAAAGAAGAGGGGAGTAAGATAGCAGAAATTTTAAGTGGAATTGAGTTGAATTCACAGAAGATAAAGATATTATCCGCAGAAACACTTTTGATAAAGAACAATCCTTATGTTTTTTTCATTGTATCGCTTTTAAAATTTTCAATCTATAATTCTCTTGAGGATTTTTCAAACATTCTTTACCTATGGAAAGATATGGATGTTGAAAAATCAAAATTCAAGGAGGCTGAAGAAAAATTTTTGTATCAAATAAAAAATGTGAGAAATAAAAGATACGATTATGATGATATTTTGAAGAGACTTTGGGGGGAAGAAATCTTTAAAGAATACAACGAAAAGATAAAAAGATCTTTAAACTTTTTAACTCCCTATGAGATAATATCAAAAATTTTAGAAATAATAATAAACCGACTTGTAAAAGATTATTCCGATTCTGTTCCCCATATATTAAAACTTCTTGATGAATCTTACAGTTTTGGAAAAGATGGTGGTCTGGTTGATTTTTTGGACTACTATGATGAGTACAGAGATGAACTTGTGATTTCATCTCCTTTAGAAATAGATGCTATAACAATATCAACGATACATAAATCTAAAGGGTTAGAGTATGATGTGGTTATAGTTCCTTTCGCAAACTGGGATGGATTTAGAAAACTTCATAACTCATATTTTATTGAGGAACTTAAGAAAAATACCATAGCCTTAAAGTATGGCGATATCAAAAGGGAGTTGGAAAATTATTTTGAAGGATCAAAATTTTTAGAAGAAAAAAATGATGAGAATAGAAATATTTTTTATGATGATTTGAATCTTCTTTATGTTTCTTTAACAAGAGCCAAAAGTGAACTTTATGTTTTTACAGAGAAAATGAAATTAAGTAAGGATAACAAAAAAAGCAAGGAGAAGATAGATGTAAAGAATCTTATAAATAAAAAAGTTCAGAATATTGAAGTGTTAAAAAAAGAAGAGGGTAAACTATTTTTAGGAAATAAAGTTAAAAGAAATTATAAAGAGAGTGTAGAAAAGATAGATAACCTAAAAAGAATAAATATCTGTTCACACGAAAAGGATATATTTTTGGATAGATCTTTACAGAAGATTATAAATGTTGAAAGAGAGTATGAAAATGTGAAAAGAGGTGAAATATTGCATAAAATTTTATCCTTTATTTACACAAAAAATGATGTAGATAGAGCACTCGATTTAGGTTTGAGTGAAGGATTTTTTTGTATAGATGAGAAAAATGAATATAGAAAACTTTTGGAAGGTGTGGTTAACGATAAAACACTTTCGAAATTTTTTAAAGATGATTTAAAAATTTACAACGAAAAGGATATAGTTTTTGAAGGTAAAATATTCAGGCCTGATAGGATTGTTTTTGATGGAAAAGATTGTTATATAGTTGATTATAAGACTGGAATTGAGGATAAAAAACATATAGAACAGGTAAAAAGGTATATGGATTTTTTCAAAAAGAAAAATTTTTCTGTAAAAGGGTATCTTTTCTATACGGATTCAATGAAAGTTGTAGAGGTAAAAGATGAAGTTTCTTGAAAAGTTGACAGAAATAATTTTGGGAAAGGATGAAAATCTTCTCGTGATTCTCCCTTCAAAAAGAAGTATACTCTATCTTAAAGAAGAATTTAAAAAAAGAAAAGTGGATGCTATTCTGCCAGATTTTAAAACGATGGATGATTTTGTTGTTGAACTATCAGGGCTTAAAGTTGAGGATAATTTAGAAATTTTTGGAATATGTTATAGAATTTATAAAAGTTTTTCAAAAAGGGATGAAGATTTAAACAGGTTCGTAGAGGTTTTCGATATATCTTTAAACGATTTTAACGATTTGGACCTTTATCTTGTAGATGAAAAGAATATAAAAAATATTGAAATTTTACCAGAGTATGGTGATTCTGGTGTTCTTGGTAAAAACTATTTAAAATTTATGGAACTTTTCTATAAAATATATGATGGACTTAACGAAGAACTTGAAAAAAGGAATAGTGGATATAGAGGTAGAATATATAGAAAAGCATCCAAGAGATCCAAAGATTTCAAAAAGTACAAAGATATAATTATAGCTGGATTTGGAATATTCACACCATCGGAGCAAAAAATAATAGAGAATCTTATAAAAAATTGTAACACCTTGATTATATTTGATGTTAAAAAAGAACTTTTAGATAAAGATTTTGAATCTGTGAAATTTATAAAAGAGTATATTAAAAAATGGGAAAACAATACAAAGATAATAGATGTTTCTATAAATGAAAATATAAACATATACCCTTTTCCACTTCCAGTTTCTCAAGTTCAGGTTTTTGAAGAAATTTTTAAAGATAATAAATCTTCTGCTACTGTTGTTCTTCCTGATGAGACATTGCTTTTCCCTGTTATATCTGGAATTCCAAAAGATATAAACAAGATAAATATTACTATGGGTTTTCCTTTCGAACAAACAACTATAGCAAAATTTATTATAGATATTTTAAAAATGCATGCGGATAAATGTGAAAGAGGATTTTATCATAAAAGTTTACTTAATGTTATAAACTCGACTTATGTTAAAAATTTTTCAAAGGATAAAAAATTTCTTGAGATTTTAAAAGAAAAGATAGATGAGGGTTATACATATTTAAGTGTTGAAAGCGAATTTAAAGATGAACTCTTTGAAAATATTTTTAACTGGTATGAAAATGGAAAACTCCTTTCAGCAAAAGAGATAGTTAAAAGATTTTTAAACATACTTTTTATTGTGAGCAAAAAGAAGGATGAAAATAGTGTAATAGAGGAAGCCAACAGTATAAAGATGGCAAAACTTTTGAACAGAATTTTAACTTTTCTTGAAAATTATAAGGATATTAAGATTGAAAGGATGGGAGAGATAGAAAACCTCATAAGAAGGTTAATCAGGAAGGAAAGGGTTCCATACTCTGGAGACCCTCTACAGGATTTTCAAATAATGGGAGTTCTTGAAACAAGGTGTCTTGATTTTGAAAAAAGTGTGATACTCTCTGTAAATGAAGGAATTTTGCCAAAGGGAAAGGTTGAAAAATCTTTTATTCCTTATGATATAAGGGTTAATTGGGGATTACCAACATACAGAGAAAATGAGATTCTCTTCTCTTACTATTTTTACTCTTTACTCTTTAAAAGTAAAAATTTTTATATTACCTATTCAACAGGTGGTGAAAACGATTTCAAAGAAAGGTCAAGATTCGTAGAACAGATTTTTTACGAAAAGAGAAGGGGTGGACTTTTTGAGAAAAAAAATATAAATTTCATTTGTAAAGATTTTACAGTCAGAAATAGAGTATCTTTAAGGGAAATTGAAAAAAATGAAAGGATTTTTGAAATTCTTAGAGAAAAAAGTTTTTCACCAACCGCATTGATAAAATATCTTATCGATCCTGTAGATTTCTTTTACACATTTGTTCTTGGGGTAAGGGATGAAAATGAACCTGGTGAAGTTGGTACCGATGTTGTAGGGACAGCTGTCCATAAGATACTTGAAAAGGTCTATTCTGATTTCAAAAGGGAAAACTTAATTAACAAAGATGCTGAAAAGATTTTTGAAGATTTGGAATGTGAAAATTTGATTAAGGAAGTTTTTAAAAATAACAGAATTTTAGATTCTTCAACCGGGAAACCATTACTTATGAAAGAGATGATAAAAAAAATTGTTAAAGATTTTCTAATCTACGATCTGAAAAGGGTAAATGAAGGAGTTGAGGTGAAGGGTGTAGAAAAAAGAGTTGAGATTGAAACAGAAATTAACGGAAATAAAATTAAATTGAAAGGGACAATAGATAGGGTTGAATCTGAAAACGGAATAACAAGAATCTGTGATTATAAAAGTGGACATATAGATGACTCAGAAATGAAATTGAAAATGTTCGATTTTCTTGGTGATGATAGTTTAAAGAATTTTGAAAATTTAAAGAATAATCCTTTAAAATTTTCAAAACCTTTTCAACTTCTTTTTTATGGATATCTTCTTAACAGGAAAGAGAATCTGGATGGCTTTGGATTAAGGATCTACTCTTTAAGATTCCCACAGAAAATTTTTGACCTTAAAGATGAAAAAGGCTCAACACTAATTTTTGATGAAAAGGAGAGAGAGAATTTTGAAAGTTTGTTATCTTTGATTTTAAAAGATATTTTTGATAAGAATGGAAACTTTGTAAGAGGAAAGGAAAAATTTATTTTTTAACTTGACAGAACACTTTTTTGGATTATAATTAGCATATGCCAAAAAAGGAGGTTCTTATGCCAACCGAAAATGGAAGTGCACCTTTGGGTTTTAGAAGAGTTTACAGTAAACGGTTTGGTTACTGTAACTTTTATTCTAAACAAAATTTTAAAGGGAAAAGATTTTGTGGTTTAAACTTAAACTCAAAAGATCTCTCCAGAGAAGAGATTGAAAGATTAAGAGTATTTAAAGGATCTAAAAAAAACAGTTGAATAAAAAAATTGAAAAGGAGTAAAAATGATAGTTGCTATAGCTTCTGATGAAAACAAACTTTCTTCGCATTTTGGGCATTGTTCCAATTTTTTTATATATGAAATTGATAATGGTAATGTAAAGTTTTTTGAAAAGTTAACCCCACCTCCACATGAGCCTGGAGTAATTCCTTCCTGGCTTTCTAAAATAGGTATAGATGCTGTAATAACAGGTGGAATAGGTATAAAAGCAAGAACTATTTTTGAATCAAAGGGAATAAAAGTATACGACAAAGTTATTAGCGATGATGTTGAAAATGTTGCAAAAGATTTTGCTAAGGGAGAATTAAAAATAGGGAAGTCAACTTGTGATCATGAAGGAAGTGGAGAAAACCATCATAAGCATAACCATGATGAAAAAGATCATAACTGTAGAAACCATCAAATCTAAAAGGTATGCCAAGACCTAAAAAATTAAGGTTCATCTGCTTTGACCCAGAAGTAACCTATTTCAAACCTATAGGTATTCCAAAAGGGGTTCTTGAAGAGATTTCACTTGAAAAAGATGAATTGGAAGCTGTTAGATTGGCAGATCTTCAAGGTTTGTACCATGAAGAGGCTGCCAAAGTTATGAACATTTCAAGACAAACTTTTGGTAACATATTAAATTCTGCACACAAAAAAATAGCAGACTCTCTTGTTAATGGAAAAATTTTAAAGATAGAAGGGGGAAAAGTTTCATTGAAAGAGTTTGAAAAATGTTCCCCCAACAATTTTCTTTGCCACCATCAGGATAAGAAAAAAAGATGTGAAGAATAAAATTTTTATAAGGAGGTTATATGAAAAGTGTTAAAGAATCTATAGAGAAAAGGAGAGCCTTCAGATCCCTCGACCCTTTAAAAATAGAAACCAAAATGATTAAAGAACTCGCATATTCAGCAATACTTGCTCCATCATGTTTTAACAAACAACCTGAAAAGTTCATATTCGTTAAAACCAAAAAAAATCTTGAGAAGGTTTTTTCTGCTCTTCCAGAAGGCAACAAATGGGTAACAAAAGCATCAATGGTTGCTATTGTTCATACAAAAAAAGATGATGATTGTATTATCAAAGAGAGGGAATATTATCTTTTTGATACAGGAATGTCTGTAGGATTTCTAATATTGAGAGCAACAGAAATGGGCATTGTTGCACATCCGATTGCAGGATACGATCCTGAAAAGATAAAAGATTATTTTGGTCTTCCTAAGGAAGAAAATGTAATCGCTTTGATAATATTTGGAAAGCATTCAAAAAAAGCTAACTCTCTTTTAAGTGATTGGCAGAAGGAGCAGGAAATAAAAAGACCTAAAAGAAAAACTTTTAAAGAGTTTGCAAAGATAGTTTAGGTTGTAAATTTTTTGTCAATTCCAATAGCTGCATTTAAACCTGTTGCTATACCGTTTACAATGTCTGGTCCTCTTACTATATCTCCAGCAGCAAAAAGTTTTTCAACTCCTGTTGAAAAATCTTTATCAAGTACTATTTTGCCCCTTTCAAATTTCATCTTGCTTTTTATTTCATCAGGAATATATGAATAATCTGGTGCTTGTCCTATCGCTTCAATTATCATTGTCGCTTCACATATCAATCTGTCCTCTTCATTAAAGTGTGGATTGAAGTTCATATTTTCGTCAAAAACACTTTCGCATTTCATAGAATCGAGTCCTTTAATATGCCCATTTTCATCAATTATTATCTGTTTTGGTCCCCTTCCACATATTAAAACAACACCTTCTTCACCACTCTCTTCAACTTCTTCTTTATCTGCTGGAATTATATCAAGTGTTTCAAGACATACCTGTGTAACTTTGACTTTTCCATATTTCATTTTTTGTAACCTTGCTACACTTCTTGAGCAATCGAAAGCAACATTTCCACCACCTATTACAAGAACATTATCTGTAATCTGTACATCTGTTCTTTTGCCTGTAAGATAATCTCTAACTTCCTGTAAAAAGTCAAGTGCCTGAACAACACCCTCTCTTTCTGTTCCTGGAACTCTCGTTGATCTACCAAGGTTGAAACCTGTTGATAGGACAATAGCGTTATTCTCTTCATACATCCTTTTAAATTTTTCTTGATCAATCTTGTAATTTGTTTTAATCTCAACTCCAAGAGAGATTATAAAATCAAGATCTTTATCCAAAGCCTCATCAGGCAATCTGTATGCAGGTATTCCATACCTCATTATTCCACCAGCCTTTTCATTTTCCTCATATACTGTAACTTTATAACCCATAAGTGTTAAAAAGTATGCTGCAGAAAGCCCTGCAGGTCCACTTCCGATAATAGCAACCTTTTTGTTAACCTGTTTGATAGGTTTTGTTTGTAGAATTTTTTTGTATTCGTCAAGTGGTAAAGAATCGACAGCATACCTTTTGAGCCATCTTATAGCAACAGGTTCACCCCTGTGTCCAATTGAGCATGCTGTTTCACATTTATGAGTACAAACTCTTCCACAGACCTCAGGAAGAGGATTTGTTTTATATATCTGTTTTACAGATTCCTTTACATCATCATCGAAAATAGCCTGAATATATTCTGGAATATCCATATGAATTGGACAAGCATCCTTACATAAACCGCAAGAGACACATCTCTCCGCCTCCTTTATTGCCTGATCTTTTGAATATCCTTTGACTATCTCTATGAAAGAATTGATCCTCTCCTCTGGATCTATCATACCCATGCAAACCCTTTCGAGTTCAAGCCAAGAATATTCGTTGTCGGTTTTCCAGCCCGGGTTGGATGAAAATTCCATATCAGGTCTTAAAATAAAAAATTTTGAAATTTCCTCTCCCATATCATCCTTTTGAAGTTCAACTGGTGTTTCGAAACTGTGTAGAAACTCTCTTGACATGGAAAGAGAAGATGATGTACAAACATCAACACAGAAAGCGCAGAAACAACATCTACCATAATCTATTACAGGTCTTTTCTTTGTTGCACCGAATTTTTCCTTTACATCATCAAACTCAACCATCTCTATTGCACCTGTTGGACATATATCCATACATGTACCACAACCTATACACTTCTCGAGATCATTTATATGTCTTCCTCTGTATTGAGGTGATACTCCCTCAACATCAGGGTAAGTTTTTTTATTCTCTTTAGGATACCTAACAGTTATTGGGTCTTTAAAAAGGTATTTTAAAGAACTCAAAGGACCTAATATAGATTTTTTCCTGTAATCCATCTTTTACTCCTATCTATCAAAATCTGGAGGACAGATGTCCATTGTAGCCATCCATAAAGCAACATCCTCTATTCTCATTCCAACGAGAATTTTTTGAGCAAGAACAAGCCCAGCAGTATATGAACCACCCCTTACAGCCATCCTGTAAGGTTTATCTTTACCATTGGAAACTATATAGTACGCATGTTCACCTCTTGCGGATTCAATTTTCACATAAACTTCACCTTTTGGAACATTGAATTTTAACGGATTCGGCATCTTTAATCTAACAGGACCATCAGGTAGATCCTTTATAGCCTTTCTAATTATATCCAAACTGAGTTGAAATTCCTCCCTTCTCTGGATAGCTCTTGCAAGACCGTCCCCTTCACTTTGAATTGGAATTTCAAAATCTATCTTGTTGTATGCTGCGTATGGAACCATCTTTCTTGTATCGTACTTTACTCCAGTTGCTCTAAGATTAGGTCCAGTTATTCCATACTCTATTGCTTCTTCTTTTGTTAACTTTCCTATTCCTTTCAATCTTTTAACTATCAAAGGGTTGTTGTAAATTAACCTATCATACTCGTACAACCTTTTTTGAAGATAATCGACAGTTTCTGAAAGTTTTTCTATCCATCCGGAAGGTAAATCCCTTCTTACACCACCTGGTACTATGAACATATGGTAAACTCTCGCACCAGAAAGCCATTCAAAAAGATCGAGTAAATAATCTCTATCTGCGTTGGTCCAGTAGGATGCAGTGTAAAGTCCAGTTGCACCACCGATTCCACCGAAACCAAATAGGAATGCTCCCAATCGTGCCATTTCAAGAATTATAGTTCTTATATACTGTGCCCTTATTGGAACTTCTATTCCCATAAGTTTTTCTACAGCAATCGAATAAATTACCTCATTTATATCAGGTTCTGGAACACATATTCTTGGAATAAGTGCGATATTTTGCATCCATTTTCTTCTTTCAGCGAGTTTTTCAAATCCTCTGTGTAAAAGTCCAGGATCCGGATCAACCTTTTTAATAGTATGTCCTTCAACTGTTAGAATGTATGAAAAGTTTCCATGCATTCCAGGATGGTTTGGTCCAAAGAAAAGTTCATACTTTTCGTACTGATCCTCTTTGCCAAGGAAGGTTAATATCTCTGTCATAACTCTTCATCCTTTTTAAATTTTCCAAACATTTTGTTAGAATATTTTAACGAATCAAAATCTTTTCTAAGTGGAGGTAAATCCTTCCAGTTATGTAATATCAAAGGTCTTAAATCATCGTTACCGACAAAATCTATTCCAAAAAATTCATGAACATCCCTTTCATACATTGAAGCTACATCCCATAAGTTTTTAACAGTCTCAACCTGAGGGTTATCCCTTTCAACAAAGGTTTTAACTAGGACCTGTTGAATATGAGAATAGGAAAATAGTACATAGACTATTTCAAACTTCTTTTCATCAATCCAGTCAACAGCAGTTATCAATGCAAGTTGTTTGAAATCAATAAGTTTTAAAAAGGAAAGTATGTTAAGAACCTTATCCTTCTCAACTGTTACTATAAATTGTTTACCATCTATAACTTTGATTTCTTTTTTGTATTTGAAATTTTTTTCTATACTCTCTATCAGGTCTTTCTGTTCCACTATTCCTCCTGTCCTAAAACTGGAGTTGTTCTTTCAAGAACTTCTCTTTGATTTTTCTTGTACCACTCATAGTTTTCTTTATATTTTTTGTATCCAACAGCCTCACCTTTTTCTATAGCCTTCATTAGTTTTGTGAATCCATCTATTATAGCTTCAGGTCTTGGCATGCAGCCTTCAATTGAAAGATCAACAGGAAGGTATAAAGCGAGTCTGTTTATTACAGAGTATGAATCATAATATATTCCACCATTTATTGGACATGAGCCGAATGCTATAACCCATTTAGGTTCCTGCATCTGCTCATAAGTGTAGATAACCCTTTTTAGAGATTTTACTGAAAGGTAACCTGTTATTAGAAGTAGATCAGCCTGACGAGGTGTGGCCATCGGCCCCATTCCAAACCTTTCCATATCCCATCTTGAAGTCATCGTTGGTGGAAGTTCAACAGCACCACAACCGGTGCAGTAATGTAACATCCATAAAGATTTCTTTCTGAAAAAATCTAAAATCTTTTCAAAACCTTTATCTTTTAACTCTTTTGTTGAAGATATAATCATAGATAACTCCTATGCTAAAAATATTACAAATTGTATAAGTACAAGGGTTGTTGGAACTATCCAGAAAAATTTTACAGCATCCTCAAATCTGTACCTTGGAAATACAGCTGCTATTGATAATGTTATAAGATAAAGTACAAGTTGTTTTGTGAAAAATCCTATTATAGTTCCACCACCTAAAAACATTGCAGCGATTATTCCGGTTTCAAGAAATATTTGTGAAGCGTGTTGTAAAAAGCCAAAACCCAAAAATTTGCCTGAGAGCTCAACCATCGGACCTGAAGCGATTTCAGCGGGGGCAACCATAGCATCAAAAGGTTGTTCTCCAAGCATTCCCTGTAAAGCGATTAGAGAGCCAGCAAAAGCGAAAGGATACCTGAACATGTTCCAGTTTAAAAATGAACCCTGTTGGCTTAAAACCATATCATAAAGAAGTGATGATCTATTAACAAAAATAAGAAGGATAACACTCAAAGCGAAAGGTATCTCGTATCCTATCATAAGAGATAACGCTCTTGCTATACCTATTGTTGCATTTGGGTTTTCAGATGCTGCAACTCCCATTGCCATTCCAAGGTAACCTATTGTCATAAAATACATTATGATGATAATGTTTCCTTTCATACTTGGAAAAACGTTGAATGGTCCTATAGGGAGAAAAACAACAGTTGCTATTATTCCAGCAAATCCCATCATTACTCCAAAATCCATGATCCAGTTATGGGAAATTGAACTTTTTGAGAATAGTTTTATTACATCAATATAACTTTGATAGAATGGGCCTGCATAACATCTTCTTATCCTTGCTATGAATTTTCTTCCTATCCCCATATAGAGAAGTCCCATGACTATTGATGTTAAAACTGCGATCAAAAATTTTAAAATGTAATTTATTACCATACTAACCACCCGTATAGGATTACTAAAACTAAAGCAAAAATGAATATATAGGATGAATGTCTTATATTTTTCGAATAAGATTCTTTGATGAAACTTCCCAGTTCGTTAACTTTCCTTTCAAAGGAATCATAAAACTCCTGTGTATTTGTTCTATAAGAATCGAACATATGTTCAAATGGTTCATAAAATTTCAAAGCGAAATGGTAGAGTTCTCTTGTTAAACCAAACTCCTTTGGATCCTGACCTGCTGTATAGTTATCGAGTGGTTCAACATGTTTTCTCGGTTTCCCGATAAGGTATAGTATAAATGCAAAAGCAAAGGAACCGAAAAATGTTAAAAATACCTTTAAAGAGTTAACTGATGATAATGTTGAAAACATGGTTGTGTATGTTACCTTTACGGGTTGTAAATTAAAGGATATTAATACCCAATTTATCGGTTTTAATATTATACCAGGGAAAACTCCAGTTAAAAGCATTAATGCCATAAGAATATACATTGGAACCTGCATTAGAAATGGAACCTCTCTGACATCATCAAATTTTTCAGGTAATTGCCCAAGGAAGATTGAATGTAAAGCTCTGAAAAGATACATGAAGGCACCTGTTGAGGATAAAAATATTGCTACAGTAAGAAAAGGGAATTTTCCGGAAAGAAGAGACTGGTATATGAACCATTTTGATGCGTAACCGTTCATTGGTGGAATACCTGCTGCAGCTATTATACCTAAAAGGAATGTTAAAAATGTAACAGGCATCCTATAAGCCAATCCACCGAGTTTGTGCATCTCTCTTTCATGTGTTCTATACTTTACGGCAGCGAGAGCCAAAAATATAGCAGTTTTGAATATTGCATGTGTTATTATCTGGAATATTCCACCTGCTATACCGTAAGATGAAAGTATAAAAATAGATGTTGTAGCATAACCGATGTTAGCAACAGTTGACCAGGCAGCCAGTTTTTTCATATCGTTGGATTCAATGGCAAGAAAAGTCGCAACAATTGAAGTTATAGCACCAACCCATGAAAGTATGTGGGAAAAGAGTGGAATACCGTTTGTTATTACCTGTGTTGATGGGTAATTTTTAATAAGCAAAAAAAGTGGAACTAAAAACAAAAGATTTCCAAAAAGTCCATACTTTATCATTATTCCAGAGAGGAAAGCAGAAAAATCATCCGGTGCCTCAGCATGTGCCTGTGCAGGCCAGATATGGAACGGTATCAATGCCGATTTTGTAAAAAATCCTAAAATGAAAGTTAAAGTTATAAAAATTGAAAGTAAAGGATTGATCGAAAAAAGAGTGAAAAGATATGTGTAACCAGACTCTATCGAAAAACTTTTAGTACCACCATAAAGAAAACCTATTCCCAAAAGCATAAAGAATGCACCTAAAGTTGATAAAACAAAGTAGTAGTTGACAGCCCTAAAAGATTTTGTCCAGCCTGGTGAAATTACAAAGAAAGAAGAGAAAGTCATAAGTTCCCAGAAGATGAATAGAGTTAAAAAATCATCAGCAAAGAAAATACCTATATTTGATATAACAAGGTAGAACCAAAAGAAAGAGATCAGTTTTTCACTATCCTCCCCAATATTTTTCTGGATGGAAAATATGGATATCAAAAAGGTTAAAAATATGGTAAAAAAAGAAAAGAGCCAGCCAAGAGGAGTTATGGAAAAGTTAAGGGAAAAATCCAACCCATAGATGGAGAAAAAAGTGTAAACTTCCTTGTAATAGAAACTATTTTGCCATAGGAAAATGAAGTAGAGTGCTATGAGAAGATAGACAGAAAATAGGATCCATCTAAAGTAGTTGAACTTTTTCCTTACAAACAGAGAGAGAAAGGAGATCAAAACACCTGACAATAAAATTTTACCTATCATCAATTTCTCCTGATTTTAAACAACTTTTTATATAACCTGACTTGTTGAAAATATCATCAGTTGCTTTTTCAACTATATTTTGAGTGAAGTAAGGTTTTACTGAGAAAAATATTATTGTTAAAGCGAGTAAAACACCGGAAAAAATGTATGCAAAATTGTTCTTCGTTTTTTCAACCTCTTTCTTTTCATCTTTAATGAAAAGTTTATGCATCAACCTGAAATAGTAGAAGAGTTCTATTGTTATCGAAAAAACAACTATTACAAGAATCAAAGTAGTATAAGAAATTTTTTCTGTTGCTGACAAAAACAGTAATAATTTACCCCAAAATGATGGAGTTAGTGGAAATCCTACTAATGTGAAAACTCCAATTATGAAAAGGATTGAAAAAAGCGGATTCCTTCTGAAACCATCAATGAAGGAGTTTATATTCTTTTCTTCATTTCCTTTCATTATCTGATGTGATGATAGAAAGAGTAGAGGTTTGGAAATTATTACAGAAATTGTGAGAAGTATTGCAGCAATAACTCCATCTCTTATTCCTGTGGACAAAGATAGTAGAATCAGTGACAATGATGATGCTGAGGAAAATCCAAGTATTCTTTTAACATTTTTTGATGATAAAGCAGCAAGTTCATTAACTATTACAGAAAGACCAAATATTGTTATAAACAGAGTTTTTACATTGAAAGGTAAAGAGTAGGAAAATGTTGTGAATGATGGATAGCCAAAAATTGTTAAAAATAACCTTATGAATATATACAGAGCAACTATTGAACTTAAGCCACTTAAAAGTATATTTACATAATTTTTTGAACCTGGGTAAGAGTCTGATATCCAGAAGTTGAAAGGAAAAACTTCCAGTTCAGCCATTATTGAGCCAAGGAAGAATAAGAATATTAAAACTTTTGAAAAATATGAAATCTTATCGAAATTCAGAGAAATTTCTGCAAGATTCAATGTACCCAATATCCCATATATGAATCCTGTTCCGAAAAGATACAATGATGCGCCGATTGAAGTTATTATTAAGTATTTCAAAGAGCCTTTTATTGAAAGTTTTTTGTTTTTAATCGAAATCAGTATTATGTTCGAGATGGAAAAAATTTCCATAAAAACAAAAAGGTTAAAAATATCACCTGTTAATAAAATTCCGGTGAAAGATGCAAGATAGAGAAGTAGAACAGATGAAATTTTATCTACCCTTTCATCATTTTTTGAAGTGAATATCAGGGAAGCGATAAAAAAAAGTGTATAAAACAGTATAAGAAAAGAAATTGAAATGTAAGTTACAATAAGGTTTATTCCGAATGGAGGGAGATAATTTCCGATAACTGTCAAAATGTTTCCATTTTTTAAAACTGAATTGTATATTGATATGCCAAAGATAATGTTGAAAATTGTTACAGAGATAAGGATAACTTTTGAAAAAATTTTATTGAAAGAACCTAAAATAAGAGAGAGAAAAGAAAAGAGAATCGGTATAGCGATGAGGAGAACAGGAAGGTTATAATTCATCTTTATCTCCCATTCTGTTTACATTTAGAGTTTTGTAATGGTTGTAAAGTTTTATGGCAAGTCCTATTCCGATTGCGGTTGTTCCAACTCCTATAACTATTGCGGTAAGAACAAGAGCGTGTGGTAAAGGATCTGAGATATTTATGTTGTTAGGTGAAATAACTTTCATACCTGAATTGAGAATTGGAGGTTTCGATCCACTTATGTAGCCTGTTGAAACAAGAAAAATGTTTAGAGCTGTTTCGATTATACTTACGGATATAAGAATTTTTAACAGGTTTTTGTTCGTTATTACTCCATAAACTCCTATTAAAAATATTATGAAAGAGAAGATATATAAAGTTCTATTATCTATCATCATCCTTTTCTCCATTGTAAAGAGTTTTTAGACCTGTGGATAGTTCCGCACCAACTTTTAAGCCGATAAGTGAATAGATTATAAGTATTAAAAGTGAACTGTAAAGTTTGCCTATTATTCCTGTTGGAAGATAGTTCCCAAAAAATGAACCTGTAAAGTAAAGACCAAGAGTTGTTAAAAGCGTAATCAAAAAACCAGAATTCGATTCTATGAGTTTAAGGTTTGAAATCGCAAAGTTGAACTTGTATCCGATAAGTGAAAATAGAGTTGCTGTCGCTATTATAACACCTGCAGGGAATCCTCCACCGGGAGAAAGATGTCCATGTAAAAAAATATATATTCCAACAAGGAGCATAAAAGGAGTAATAAATTTTACTCCAGTAATTTGTAAAAAGGAGGGTTCCTCAAATTTAGAGAATGAAAGACCTGAAAGTATTATGGTTAGTCCAAGAATGGAGATGAAAAGAACTATAAGTTCTCCAAGAGTGTCGAATCCTCTATAATCTAAAACTATAGATGTAACAAGGTTAGCCGTTCCATTTTCAAGATCCTTCGATTCTCCAAAGATTACCGTTTTTGCACTATCTGTAATCTCCCTGTATTTTGAAAAATCGTTGTTTTTGGATAATATTCTTTCACTCTCTTTTACAGATTTAAAAGAATGAAAGTATGAAACCCTATTTTTTAAATTGTTTAAACTTTTATCAAGTTTTGCCCCTTCACCATTTTCGAAAAGAGGGGAGAGCATGAATAGAAATAGAATGAAGACGAAAAGGAATGCGAAAAATTTTCCCACATTAAAGTCCGTTTCTCTCATCTGTCCTCCCTTTCCGTTCTTCTCATTCCAAATATATATATAACTGTAGTCAAAGCACCACCAACAGCAGCTTCAGTTATAGCAACATCTGGTGCATTGAGGATAAAAAATAGAATCGATGTTAACAAACTCAAAAGAGCGAGGGAAAGTACAGAATATAAAAGATCTTTCACAATTATTGAAACGATAGAAAAAATTATAGAGAGGATAAAGATAAAAATAAAAATCCAAAAGATCATTTTTTTTCTCCATTTTCGTTGTTTAGAGCATCAAATTGGTTATCTTCAAGTTTAATACCTGTTTTATGTGATGCTCTTGCAAGAGAATGGGAAGCTATGGGAGATGTAATAAGGATAAAAAAAGCTATTATTATCAGTTTAAAAAACCATGAAGGATTTAAAAATCCAACACCTATTATTGTTGAGAAAGCACCAAGAGTTGTTGCCTTCGTAGATGTTTGTAACCTGTTGTAGATATCTTTCATCCTTATTATTCCCAGACTTCCAAGAAATGAGAATATAACACCCACAAAAATGAATATTGCTGCAACGATTATCATTTGGAACCTCTCTCTTCAATATATTTTGAGATAGCGATAACAGAAACGAAAGAGAGGATGGCATAGACAAGAGATATGTCTAAAAGGTAAGAGTTTTGTAGAAAGGAAGAGAGTAGAACAAGTCCTCCCGAGGTTATCGTGGTGAACATATCCAATGCTATGGTTCTATCCTGCACAAGAGGTCCTTTGAAAAATCTTATGATGATAAGAATAACGGAAAGACCGAGTATTGAAAACCAGATTATGTATAAAGTGTTCATAATGCAAACCTCTTTATTTTATCTTCGAAAGGTTTAATTATACTTCTGTAGACTTCCTCCTGAGAGGTTATTTTTGTATCAATACAATGTATGTATAAAGTATTCCCAACGACTTCAACAGAAAGAGTTCCGGGAGTTAAAGTTATAGAGTTAGCAAGGATGGACTTCCCGAGTTCTGATTGAAGTTCTGTATTACATTTTACAATTGCAGAATTTATTTTGATTTTTGGAGAGAGAACAATTTTTGCTACATTGAGGTTGGCTTTAAAAATTTGCCATAGTAAGAAAAGGATGTAAGCAAAAAGATAAAAAAGGGATAAAAAGAGTGGTGTTTTTAAATAAAAGTAATCTAAAAAATTTTTGAAAATGATAACAAGAATGATCGATATAAAAAAGCCTGTTAAAAGTTCTTCCATATCGAAAGGATAAGTTAAGAAAAGGTAGATTATAAAAAAAAGTAAAAAGGAATTAAAAAAAGTGGAAAAAGAACATTTTTTAACCATAATACTCCCGATTTTTTAAAATTGTAATTCTTTTTTAGAAAATGTCAATAGAAAAAAATCAATTTTTGTGGAATAAAAATTTTGATCAAAATTTATAAATCTCTTGTTATAAAAGGGTTCTTGACATATAAAAAAAAAAGTGTATTGTTAACAATATTAACTAATTTGAGGAGTTATGGAAAAAATTTGTTATCTTAAAAAAATTTTTAAAGAGTTGTACCTTTTCGATTATAACCTAAAAAAAGAGACAAATTTATCTATGAATGAAGCCATGGTACTTTGTTCTATCAACGAGAAGAAAACTGATCTGACAAACCTTTCAAAGGAACTTTTCGTTTCAAAGCCGAGAATGACAAAGATAATAGAAAAACTTGTGAGAAAAGGTTTAGTAAAAAAAAATGTTTCAGAAAATGATAGAAGAGAAAAGTATCTTGTCTTAACAAAAAAAGGTTACAAAAAGATCAGTGAGATAAAAGAGAAAAAAATCCCCTTCCCCCAGATCAAACTCATCCGCAAAAAAAGAAAAATCACCCCTATAGTTGGGGACGGTGCTTGACAGTGTGACATTTTCATGTATAATAGGGACGGTGCTTGACAGTGTGACATTTTTGAAAAATTCTTATAAAAAGGGGGAAAAATGAGAAGGGCAAGAATTAAATATGAAGGTTCCTACCACCATGTTATGAACAGAGGGTTTGAAAACGAAAAGATTTTTGTTGATTCAAAATCGAAAAATTATTTTATTAATCTCATTGAAGAATTTTCAAAAAAATTTAAAATGAGTGTTTATGCTTATTGTATTATGAACAATCATTTCCATATAATTTTGAAAAATGATAGCAACAAACTTTCTGAATTCATGAAAAATCTTGATAGCTCTTACGGTATCTACTATAGGAAAAGATTCGGTGGAAGAGGTTACGTTTTTGCTAGTAGATTTAAATCTACTTTAATAGAGAATGACAGATATTTGAAAATGTCAATAATTTATACTTTGCTAAATCCCGTTAAAGCGGGTCTTACAAAAAATCCTTTTAAATTTAAATGGTCCAGCATTAATAATTATTTTAATAGCGAAAAGACTTTTGTTGCGACCGAAAAAGTTGAAGAGATTTTTGAAAGCAGGAAAAACCTTGAAATATCTTTAAAGGAATGGAAAAAGAAAAAATTACCAGTAAAAAATTCAAGAGTTGGGGAATTTTTAGGTAGCGAACAGTTTTATAATGAATCACTAAAATATTTTGATAGAAGAAAAAGAAAAAAAACTATTTCAAATATACGTATAAAAAAAGAAAGGAAAATAGATTTAAAAAAATTTATAAAACAGTTTGAAAAAAGCAAAAAAATATCATTTAAAGATGCAGATTTCGGTAAAATTAAATGGAAAAGATTAAGAAGTGAGTTGTTGGTATTTCTTCATGATAAATATAATTTAACGTATAGACAAATAGGTACATTAGAGTATTTTAAGAATTTACAGGTTAGTTCTTTTGGTAAAATTTATAGAAGATGGAAAGAAAAAAATGTCACACTGTCAAGCACCGTCCCCAATTAAAAAAATAGGATGGGTGAGTCCTTTTCCACCTGTAAAATCAGGGATTTCCGTATATTCTGAAGCCCTTCTAAAGGAATTAACAAAAAATAATGAATTCGTATTTACTCCTATTTCAGCGGTTTCAGATAAAAAAAGAATATCACTAAAAAATGTTAAAAAAAAGGAATACGATCTTTTAATATATTCAATCGGTAATCATCCTTTGCACCTTTTATCTTATGAGAGAGCTTTGAAAGAGACTGGAATAATATTTCTTCACGATATGAATCTTCATGATCTATTGTATTTTAGGTCGATTAAATCAAAAAATCCTTTTCTTTATTTGAAATATCTTTTGAATGAAAGTGGTGATTTTGAAACAATAAAAAAAATTGTAAAAAACCAGGGACAGGATAGAAACCTTTTTATAAATTTCCCTTTAATAAAAGAGTTGGTTCTTTCTAATAATTATTTCATAGTTCACTCTGAATACGCAAAAAAAATGATAAAGGAAATAAATGTAGATGCCGAAGTGTTAAAAATAAATCATATATGTCCATGGGCTGAAAGAATAGAGAGAAAAAATTCTGAGAAAATAATCATTGGAATTTTTGGATATCTTTCAAAGGATAGGCATATAGATAAGACAATAGATGTTTTTAAAAAGTTTTTACCTAATAGTAAAAAACAAATAGTGTTAAGATTTGTAGGAGAAGATGTTGATATAAATCTTGAAAATATTATCGATGAAAAAGGTGTTAGAAAAAATATTGAAATTTATAGGAATGTTGATGATGATAATTTTCTTAAACTCATGAAAGAATGTGATTATGCAATAAATATAAGGCACCCTGTAAGAGGAGAAATGTCGAGTAATCTTATGAAATTCATTGGATTTGGCATACCAACTGCGATAGTTTATGAAAAATCTTTTAAAGATATTCCAGAAAATTGTATATTCCCTGTGAAAATGGATGATTTCGAAAATAGTTTGTTCAAGTTTTTCCTTTTGATTGATTCAAATGATGGTTCTTTAAAGAATATTTCTGAAAATGCTTATAATTTTGCTAAAAATGAATGTAATGCTTTTAAAATTTCACAACAAATAATAGAGTTTATAAAAATTTTTGATCCAAATAAAAAAGGAAAATCTTTAAGAAAATTAAAACCGAAAGAAATTTTAAAAATCTATGGATTCGAAAAATCATTGAAACTGTATATAAAATCTCTTTTGTAATATATTCTAAAAAAATGACCTATAAAAATGTCACAGAGTCAAGCACCGTCCCCAATTATTCGTTATTTTCTGGTTGATTTAATAGAAGGGTGAATTTTTTAGTACCGAGAATATTACAGGAAGCGTTAATCGTAATTTTGTCTCCTATCAAAGCGTCAGTAATTAGGTAAGCTGCATCTTGGTTGTTTTCGTTTTGCTGTTTTGTATAATTTTGAGTAATTATGGTTTTACCATTAATCTGGATCTCAATCTTTTTTATATAATGACTTTTTACATCTTTTACCGAATGTTCAACAGTAACATAAAGCATTTTTGAATTAAAATCAAAAGTTGCTTTAATTTCAGAAGCTGAATGAGAATAGGAAATTATCGAAAGAGTTAAAAGGAAAATAAAAATTACAATTTTTTTCATATTTCCTCCTTTTTTATATTTTAAATTAACTAAAGATTTAGTCAAGTGTATAGGATATTCAAAGGTTTTTGATGGTTATTTAAATAAAAGTCAAATTTGAATTTTAAAAAAATAAATATTGAAAACATAAAAAAATATTATTAATGTTTAAATATAAAAAAACTATTTAACTTTTTAAGTAATTTCTCTTATCTTTAAAAGTATGTGTATCGTCATTAAGAAGGTTAATTTGTTTAATAGTAATTTCGCTATCGTCAAATTCTATAATATTATAACCGGGAAAACCTTTACCTTTTAACTTTTTTGAAACAGCAGTTCCAGCAGTTACAAAGAAAGTGTTATTTAATTTCCAAATCCATTGGTTATGTTTATGTCCAGATAAAACTATGTCAACTTTTAAATCGTCTATAAGTTTTAAAAAATCACCGCTATCAACAGGGATATGTCTTTCTCTCCCAGTTTTTGGTATAGGTATAAGATGATGGTGTAAGGCGATTATTTTCAACTTGTTGACATTTCTCATTTTTTCTTCAATGTAGGAATAGTTAGCTCTACCTATATGACCATCATCTATGTCAGGTTCAGTAGAGTCAATACCTAAAATAATTGTTTGATCATCTGTATAAAGAGGATATCTGTTATGAAAAATTTCTTCAAAAATCTCATATCCTCCATTCCTCGCATCATGGTTTCCCATGACAGTTACTATATTTTCGCATTTGATTTTTTTTATAAAATTTTCTGCCTGTATATATTCCTCATAGTAACCGTTATCTGTAAGATCTCCCGTGATAACAACAATTTTAGGTTCAACATTTTTTATATCTTCAATTATTTTATTTCCCCATTCTACTACAAAATTACTTGTAAAATGGAGATCAGAAATGTGGATGATTTTTGTTATTTTATTTTCTTTCATACACTAATAAAATATTATGTGAATGTTAAGAATAGGTGAACTCTATGTTAATTTTGTGTTAAATATTTTTTTTATGAATTAAATCATTTAAAAAAGATTGACATGAAAAATCTTTTTATATAAAATTATTAAAGATTGGAGGATTTTATGAGAAAAATTTTTTTTCTAACTATCTTTTTTCTAATTTTTATAAACATTTTTGCGATATATGATCAGAGTTGGCTTGATATAAATGATTTTCACATTATGGTAACTAACTTCGGAGTAATAGGAATGGATGTTTTTTCTGGAAGCGTAGCTGGAGCTTATTGGCCTGCAGGTTTTCCAAATGAGACATACTTTTGGGGAAGTGGTATATGGTTTGGTGCTTTGGTTGACTCTTTAACAGATTCAAACAATTTAATTACTGATACTCTTGTTAGTTTTGGATATGACCCTTCCCACTCTCTTACAGAATTTATACCAGGAGTTGTTGGCATTTCAGAAGATCCATCTGTTAGAGTTTATCTTTCAACAAGTGATAATGACGGATATGGATGGCCTATTAAAGACAGGTATAACAGAGACTCTATCCTTTCAGATCAAGACTCATACTGTTGGTATTCGGATAAAGATCCAAATCATCAGGAATTTTCCCCCTTTAAATCAATAGGTATAGAGGTCTTTCAATATTCTTATGCCTGGACAGCAGATTCTTTGAAAGATATTGTAATATTCAAGTTTGAAATAGTAAATCTTAGAGATGATAGAAAGAAAATTAGAAACTGCTATTTCTCGATTTCCGCAGATCCTGATATAGCGAATGATTCTGAAACTTCTACAAATGAGTTGTTAGGTTTTATAGATACTATGACGGTAAGAAATAACAGAACTGGAATCAGTGAACTTGTAAGGATGAATACAGTTTATCAGTTCCAACTTGATAGTGAAATAGGTTGGCATAGTAATCCCGGAATACCTTCTCTGGTTCTTATTTCAACTCCTAAAGCAGAAAGTGATATTGATTTATATGGCGATGGTGGTTTAATAATCAATAAATATGAAGAAATTGGTTTAACATCTTTTACTCCACTTAAAAGCTACTATGACCCTAACTCAACAACGGCCCAATATTTGGTTATGTCAGGACATAATTTTAAAACATTTGATCCAACCAATCCTGATTTATCTTACGAATCTTTTCCCAAATGGGGGAAAGGTGTTGTAGGTTATCCTGGAAAAACAGAGAGGCCAGAAGAAGAAGGAGATAAAAGGTTTGTCATTTCAACAGGACCTTTTGATCTTGATTATAATGAAAAAGCTGTTTTTGCTGTAGCATATGTGATAAATCCAACCCCAGATGATATATTAAAGAACACTTTGAAACTTTTTAAGTTGTTTAAAAATAGTGATTATTCTTCTATTGATGAAAAGAAGAGAGTTTTAATGGAAAAGAATAAATTCTCCTTCTATCTTACAAAAGATGTTTTCGGAAATGAAATAGATCTTTATCTTACAAATAGTGATATGAATAATGTTGATATTGATATTTTAGATATTCAAGGTAAAAAAGTTCTACAGGTATACAAAGGAATTGTGTTTAAAGATAAAAATATAAAAGTAAAACATAATCTTTCTTCAGGTGTTTATTTTGTAAGATGTATCTATGGTGATAAGAATATTGTTAAAAAGATAAAGATATTGAAATAAAAAATTTTTAAAATAAAATTGAATCTAATAACAAAACTAAAAAATTTTTAAAACTCTATGAAAATAAATAGGTTCTATTTTTTTATTTTTCTTTTAATTTTGATTACCTTTTTAATAAGTTTATTCTTTTACAATGAAATGCCATCTTCTATGGCTACACATTGGAACGAAAAGGGAGATGTTAACGGATATTCTTCAAAAATTTTCGGATTATTTTTTATGCCATTTACGCTTTTGGGCCTTTTTGTATTATTTTTGCTTATACCTAAAATTGATCCTTTAAAGAAAAATATTTTAGAGTTTAAAAAATACTATGATATTTTTATATTGCTTTTTATTATTTTTATGGTTGTTATTCATCTTCAGATAATTTTATGGAATTTAGGGTTCAAATTAAATCCTAATTTTTTAATACCTATTTCTATAGGAATTTTGTTTTTCTATACTGGATTTATATTGGAGAAAACAAAAAGGAATTGGTTTATTGGTATAAGAACACCTTGGACTTTAAGTAACGATATAGTTTGGAATAAAACGCACAAACTTGGAGGAGCACTTTTTAAAATTTCTGGATTTTTTGCATTTATAGGTATATTTTTTAAAAATCTATCATATCTTTTTGTAATTATACCAGTTGCTATTTCGAGTTTGATTGTTACAGTTTACTCATATTTTGAATTTAGAAAATTAAACAGATGATGGTTAAATTTACAAATGAAACTTTTTATTTATAAATTCACTACTGTCACACTGTCAAGCACCGTCCCCATATGAGGTTGTGGTCTATTCATCCGTGTTATTTAGATAAAGTTGGGCTTGTTGCTTTGTGGAGGGAAGGGCTTCTTGCGAAAAAGGTTCTTGAAGGAAAGACAAAAGGTTATAAGAACCATCCACAACTTGAAAGGTTCAAAAATTACAAAGATCCATTGAAAGCGATAGAATCTTTTTTGTATTTTGTATATTTGGAAGCGAAAAAAAGGGGATACTCTTTCGATATAAATAAGATAAAAAGTAAAAGAATAATTGAAAGAAAGATAAAGGTTACAAAAGGTCAGATAGAGTACGAATTCAAACATCTTTGTAAAAAGTTGAAAAAAAGGGATAAGGAAAATTTTGAAAAATTGTGTAAAAAGAGAAAGAATAAAATTATGACAAATCCGCTTTTTTATACTGTTGATGGTGGAGTTGAGAGTTGGGAAAGAATAGATGCATAGCTGGGGCTTGACTACAAAATCGTTTTAATACATAACAGGATAGGAGAAGTCTTCCTGAAGATAAATTTTTAACAGCCACCAATTTTTGATCTGTTCAGCAGAAAAAAATTAAAAGTTCATTCTTCATGGCTGTATTGTCACAATCAACCCTGTCAAAATAAATATGTCCAAATTTGCCTGGGAAATTTGGACTTCCCAAGTGTTTCCCACTTTTTAGGATATTGGTAAGTAGCATTGGTAATATACTAATGCCATATCAAAACCACCCTGGGAATGATAGAAAAGACAATATTCCCTTCGGTAATTCTCAAATATCTACTGTTAGTGGATACAAGCGCAGGGCACTTATTAGCAGTTCTTTTCTTTTGATTTTGCTCATTGACCGAGCAAGTTTCTGGTTTTCTTTAGCTATAATTTTGCCTCAATCTTTTCAAAAATCTTCCTTGCCTTTTGAAGATATTCTTTATCCTCCATCTTTAGATGAATGGTTTTTGTTTTGTTGTCTGACTGGAGTCGGACGCTACATTTTTTTAACTTAAACATAATAATAACACACCTTTGTCAGTTTAAAAGGTTGTTTCAACAATTCAAAGTTTGCAATTGCTTCCTTAAATCTCCTGTCCACTATCTGACACAGTCTCTCAGCACTTGAAGTTACTCCTACAAACTGTGTTGACCCTTTACCACCCTTTATGTCCCTTAATAATCTGATGAGAAATCCTTGCCTGCAGAATTAGTGCATCAGCCTTTGTATCTTCAGAATTTCTTGCTATCCTTAATCCAATTTTTACATCTTCTATTGCAACCATATTTTTACCAATAAGATTATACATTCATGCCCTTTCCTGAAATACTTTGATTAGAAGAAGTTTTCTTTGGTTAGTCATTGGGCCTTGGGTAATTTAGTCATTAACTCATTGACTCTGCTTAACCAGACTTCGGTCCCGGCTTTTTTGAAAATTTTTCTTGCTTTTTTTAAATATATAATACCCTCCGCCCTATTACAATTTCTTATCAAATTTTCAGCGTAATAGTAATATACTTTAGCAAGAATAAAGGGTTCATTAATTTTCTTAAGAATATCTATTGCATTTAGAAAATATCTCTGGGCTTTTTCCCTTTCATTTTTTATTGAATATAATCTGCCCAGAGCGCATAAAGCACTGCCCTTATCTTTTTTAGAAGAAATCTGGTTAGCAATTTCAAGGGTTTTATTGATCTTCTCCAAGGCACACTCGAGATAGTTCTGATACAAGTCAATTTCGACAAGACCAAGAAGTATCTCCGGGATAACAGATCTCATCCTGAGAATATTCGCTCTATTCAGGGCTTGCTTTAGATATTTCTTTGCCCGGCTCAATTTCATAAGGTCAATATAACAGTAACCGAGATTCTTAAAATTGTATACCGTTCCCGAAATATCTTTCAATTTTCTTCTTATCGTGAGCGATTTTTCAAGATATCCAATAGCTTTTTCAGAGGATCCTGAAAGATGATATAGTTGGCCAAGATTATTGAGTATTGTTGCCAAACTTCTGATATTACCTATTTCTTTGAATAGTCGGGCACTTTCTTGTTGATATTTAGCTGCCTTTTTATAATCTCCCAGGATTTTGTATAAATGTCCCAAGTTCAAAAGCGTTATTGCCTCGCCATTTTTGTAACCTATCTCTTTTCTAATTTTCAATGAGCATTTGTAATAATGAAGAGCCTTTTTATAATTATAGAGGTCTTCCATAACAAAGGCAATATTATTAAGACTTTCTGATTCTCCCCTCTTATCGTGCGTTTTTCTTCTTAGTTTTAGTGCTTTTTTATAGAACAAAAGCGCTTCTTTGAAGTTTCGTAAAGAATTATAAATACTTCCCAGATTATTGTATGCATTTGCCATTTCTATTTTATTATCGGTTTTTTTCAGGATATTTAGGGAAAACTTACAATAGGCAATTGCTTTTTGATAATTTCTAAATTGTTCGTAAAGGAAACCCAAGGTAATCAAAGCTGACGCTTCACCGGGTTTATATTTAATCATTCTATAAATGGTTCTTGCATGCTCAATTATTTTCTGCATTTCTTTAAATTGACCCAGGCTTCCGTATATATTTGCCATTAACATTAAAACATCTGCTTCCTGCCTTTTTATATTTTTTATCTTCGTTAGAGTAAAAAGATAATTTGTGTCAGCAAGTGCCTCTTTATTTCTCCCAATAAAATTATAAACTTCCGCGCGGCCTTTCAATGCATCAAAATATAATTTTTCTGCTTTTTCTTTTTTTATCATATAATAAGATATCTCTTAGTTATAGTTTCCTTTCCAATTTTTTGTAGGAATCAATTGCTCTTGTGAAGAATTCTATTGCTTCTTCATTAGCATAGACCTTCTTCGCCTTTTCTCCAGCTTCAACCGAATAGAGCAGAGATTTTTCATAATCTTCACCTTGATAAAAATGATAGGATAAAAGTCCAAGGAATTCTTCTTTTCGCTCCTTTAACTGGGTTTCTATAAAACTACCGGTTTGACGATGGAGTTCCTGTCTTCTTGCAAAAGAAAGTGTGCCATAAGCAACTTCCTGGGTGAGGATATGCTTGAAGAAATAACGTTGTTGCCCCTCACTTTTCTCCTGTTTTATAAGGTCAAACCGCTCAAGATTGCCGAGTGCCCTCTTTAAATACTGGGGTTGAGGATATATTCCATTTATCAAAAACTCATCAAACTCCCGACCCAAAACCGAAACCACCTGAAGTACATCCCGTTCCTTAAGATCAAGGCGGTCTATTCTGGATAGTATTACCGCTTCAACACTATCCGGAAGTTCTAATCTATTAATATCTCCTTTGAATCTCCAGGTTTTTTTCTCTTCTACTATATAACTCTGTTCAATCAGAGATTTTATCAGTTCTTCAATATAAAATGGGTTACCCTGTGATTTTGTAATTATCACTCTCTTTAAGTCATCTGGAATATCCTTAATGTTGAGCAGATTTTTAACCAGTTCCAGACTATCTTCTTTTGAGAGTTCTTTTAATTTGAGCTCAGTTGTCCAATCTTTTTCCAAAAATTCTTCTTTTCTTTTTAAAGGTCTATATACAAGGGTGAGAAGAATTGACTTATCTTCAATGTTTCGGCCAATATAATTTACAAGTTCCATTGAGGCAGTATCAGCCCAGTGCAGGTCTTCAATTACTATGTTTACAGGTTTTGTCTGAGTAATAAATTTGATAAAGTCAAAAATTATATCAAAGACTCTCTGTTTTCTTATCTTGGCATCTAAATATTTTGTAAGGTTATTTTCTGGAAACGAAACTCCCATTACCTCGCCAATTACGGGCAACCACTCTAAAAGTTTTTTATCAACAATTGTGCATTTTTCTTTTATTTTTGATGCCCGCACTTTAAGTGAATCCCCGGGTAGAATACTAAAAAAATCAGTGAGAATTTGAGTCCAGGGGTGGTATGAAAATGCACTACCATAGGATAAACAATTGCCCACACAAATTTGATAACCATTTTCTTTGGAGATTTTGATAAACTCCTGGACCAACCTTGATTTTCCAATCCCTGGTTCACCCATGATTCCAATTACTTGCCCCTTACCGTTTGCACATAACTTAACCAACTCCTGTAATCTAACAATCTCTTTATCCCTTCCCACAATTTTTTCGCTTTCGGAGAGCCATCGTCCCAATGCCTTCTTTTCCATTTTTTTCTTTTTGGTTAGTTTATAGGTCGTTATTTTTTTCTTTTTACCTTTATATTCCTTTTCCCCTAAGAATTCGTATTCAAAGATACCGTATGTCTTATTAAATATTGGTTCACTTACGACGATTGTTCTATCCTCAGCCTTTGCGGCCAGCCTTGCGGAAAGATTTACTGCATCACCAAGTATAGTATATTCTCTTCGCAATTCACTACCAACCGGAGCAGCAAAGACTGAGCCAAAATTTATTCCAGCCCTTAATTTGAGCAACTTCAATTTGGGATTGTTTAGTATTTCATAGGTAAACATCACTGCCCTTTTTTCGTCATCTTCATAGGCATGAGGGAAACCAAATACTGCAAGAACCCTTTCACTATCTTTGTAAGAATCAAGGGTATTTATCCAGCCGTCGTATTTTTCTGTTAATTGTTTCATAACCTTATAGAAACTATCAAGTATCTCAGATGCTCTTTTAGGATTTGTATCATAGGGAATACCAGCCCAATGCAGAAAGACAATGGCAATCTTCCTATGTTCGCCGTCTTTATGGTCAAAATAGGGTTTTAACTCAATCCTTTTGAAGAGCCAATCCGGAATGTAATTCACCAACTCGCCCGATTTATTGTTGATTATTTTAGTCGATAATTTTAATGTCTCTAATTTCGGTTCTGCTAACTTTTTTCCAAATCCCACATATTTCCAAACCCCATTTTTTGGTTTGAAAATAACATCGCTCAAATCTTTCTTAACTTCCGGGCTGACCACGATTTCACCTGGCCCAGCAATGTCAATCATCTCCATCAGATTATTTACTATTCTACCACCGAGGAAAAAATTATTCTTTAGGTCCTGAAAATATATGGTTCCTTTTGTTAACCCAATATGAATTTTAATCTTAGAAGAACCCAATTTAGTTTTGGTTGTTCTGTGGGCTTTAACAAATTTTGAAATTTCAACCGCGGCATTGATTGCTCTTTCACTGGCGTTAAAAGTGGTTATCTTTTCTGGAAAAAATGACAGAAATGCATCCCCACCAAATCGATAAATATCACCCTGCCATTTATACACAATTTTGATTAAAGGGTCAAAAAAGGAATTGATTATTTTGTTAACCTCTTCAGACCCCTGTTTTCCTAATCTGGCAAATTTTTCACTCATTGCAGTAAAACCAGAGATGTCCGCAAAAAGAAGTACCGCAGGAAAAATCTCGGGATGTTTTCCCTTTTCATTCAAGAGCCTAAAGTCAATTATTTTGCGGGGTAAAAAAGTTGAAACAGAATAGAATATCTTTTCTTTTTCTGTTATCTTCATTCTTTCATTATAGTTTAAATTATAAACAAAACAAGTGGTAAAGCCCAACCCCTCACCCGTTTATCTCTCCATATTTTTCTAAAACAAAAAAATCTCTTTCAAAAGGGAAATCTTATTGGAATTCTTGAACTGATGAAACTTTTAGTCATATGGGACGCCAGACATCTCTTTAAAAGGCGTAATTTCAAATAGTATTTACAGATCTTTTAAATTCAATATATATGTAACGAAGCCGAAAATATTTTTGGTTTTTCTAAAATTTTATATTTTATTGAACGTGTTAAATGGTAAAAGGTAAATTTCCCCAAAAAATGTAATAGATCTCAACTCATTGGTGTTTTTTTCACAATACCTTACCTCTATTCAAAATCCATTTTTTCCAGTTTGAAGATTTATCAGGCAATGGCGGTCTTGGCAATTCATCATGGTAAGTTGAGAGATTTATTCTATTACAAATATAATAATTTTTGCTGGGGCTTGACTACAAAATCGTTTCAAGTAGAATGAAAACTTATCGCTTTATATGGAATTACTTGCTGGGGCTTGACTACAAAATCGTTTCAAGT
>LDZT01010682.1_pt1 | contig 148034 bp, 141 predicted proteins | sample 615521 | NCBI WGS metagenome assembly LDZT01 (sample SAMN03408292, study PRJNA278302) | terrestrial metagenome | isolation source: oil reservoir sample SB1 | place: USA: Alaska, North Slope, Schrader Bluff formation | collected 2011-09 | reverse complement strand
ACTGTCAAATCCAGAGGAAAGCATCTCGTCTAAATTAAGAGAAGAGCAGGTTAATTTAGCGGTCTCATAGAGGGTGGTCATTTCAGCCAGCTTTTCACTTAATTTCCGGTTCAGTTCTCTAATCTCATCCAAATAGTCCGCTTTTTTAGAATCCAGATATTCCTGGTAGGCCGTTTTATAGGTTATGATTCCTTCCATAAGGAAGGTAAAGGATTCATCAATAATCTTCTTTGGATAGGTCTTCTTATTTTTATTAATTTTCTTTATAGCCTTAAGATGCATCTCTACGATTACCTCGGGGGCAACCCCCTCTTTCATCAGCTCCTTGCTGAACTTTTTAATCTGGTAGAGATCTTTCTTCTGTCCGGTCCTCAAGTAATCTCTGAGGATCTCCTCATAGCTAGTATCTAACTTTTTTTCATAAGTTACCTCATTCATACAAATTTATAACCCCTTCCTTTATCATTTTACTTACTCCTTACCTTTCTTTTCTACGGCACAGCCTGAAAATAAAAAAACTCAAAGGCTGGCATGCTGCCACTATTGAGTTTTTTATTAATAATTTTTTCTTAACTTGTAAAAAAATAGGGCTCTCTTGAAAATATTTCTTTAAAATTGGTATTAAAACATGGGAAAGAAAACCCGGATTTCGGGGATAATAAATTTTGTTTTTTAACCTCAAGCCCATATTTAAGCATCTAATCTTCCTCCCTTAAAATTTTTAAAAATATTTCACTGTTGTACGATATTTTCTTTCAGATTCTAATAATGCGTCTTTTTCCTTTTGGCTGCTTATTTTTATTTTCCAATATATTTATTCGTTTACCTATCCTAATTAAAGGTCAGTAATGTTTTAACTTTATATTCATAATACTACAAAACTTTTAAAAATCCTTCTTTTTTTTAAAAATAATTTTAAAATATATGGTTATTTTGATTAATTTTAACTGCTTTGATAAATCTATCCTCCGGAGATATTCTCGCGATTTAAATATACCTCTCTTAGCCTTTTACCTTTTCCGAGGGCTTCTATTAAACTGCCTGGGAGCAGCCTTGTCTCTACATAAAGAGCCCGCATAGCAACAATAAGACAAATAGTAGTTGTGCTCTCGGTAATTCCTGGCAAACAAAAGGGCTCTGGCGGAATGGAACATAGAGTAATAGGACTGGAAAAGTGTAAAACGAAAGAATAAAAAAGAGGGTTATTTTTATAAATCTTCTAAAATATCATGTTTACCAATTCGAAGAAAAAGATATCCTTCGGAAGTAATTTGAAATAAAAATCGGTAATTTTTATTAATACTTCCCTCCAGAACATTCTGATATTTTTTAACTTTTTTCACTCTTAAGGAAGGATGGGATAAATTTTCAATCAAGAGCTTTATTTTCTCATCTGTTTTTTTCTGAGTAGTATCCGAAAGTTCTTTATAGTCTTTCTTAAAATGAGCAGTATAAATTAATTGCATTTATTTGTGAAGGTCATTAATTAGATGTGTTACGTTATTATGCACCTTGACCTTGCCTTTCTTGACATCATCTATAGCCTCTTTTAGCATTTCTTCACCTTTCGCCGACAAATTTACCGAGACTTTTTCTATTAAAATTTTGGGAATAAGAACTATTCTATCACCTTCTTTGGCAATTTCTAAATAATCACCCTTTTTGATACCCAGTTCTTTGCGAATTTTACTGGGAATGGTAATTTGCGCTTTTTCTCGAACTTGAATTAAAGACATTGGTCTTATCTCCTTCAATCACAAATAATCCTATAGTAAGAATTTCCTACTTTCATTCTAAAGATAATATAGCAAATATTAATCGAAATGTCAAACGTAGAATTATCTGGGTCTGTGTCAACTCTTTGGGGGTAGTTTTCTTTGGTGAAAAAAATTCTTCTGGTTTTGGGTAGACCTACCCCTTGTTTTATTAAGACTTATGGTTTTTACCAATAAGCACAATTGCCCTTATTTTATTTAGGTTATGATAATACATCGGTATCAACTTTCTTAAATATTTTTTATATTTAGGTGGGGTCAGGTCTTCACATTTGACATTTTTTAATTTTTCAGTAATTCTAAAACAGAATTTACCATTATTCTTTTTTTATTATCCTTTCTAATCTTATCCTCAAACCTTCTTGTCGCCTGGGAAACAGCAGTATAATCCATATTGAATATCTTGCCAATTTCCTTTAGGGATAAAGATGAATATCTTTTAACTAAATAAAGGGTTATCTGTCGATATAGATTACCTCTTCGCTTTTTTAGGGCATCTCCTTTGTTCAGATTAAATGCTTGGGAAACTTTTTGGATAATTTCCTCGGAAGAATAGGAATTAAAGTATTTAGTAGTCTGAATTTCTCGCTTCTCCCCTACCGACTTGATTTTAGATTCTATCCCCTTGATAAAGCTTTCCTCCCCAAGGGCTATACCACGATAGATATCTTTTACCGGAAAATCCATAGTAAGATTCTCTAGGAGATATCTTTTATATATGGCGCAGGATTGAGTCAGGTTGTTATGAAGTTGAGTAAGGATAAATTGGGTATCCAATTTTTTTAACTCTTTCTTTCTTTTACCTAAATAATCTAATAGACTACTCCAGGTATACTCTTCCAGATTTTTAGTTAGGCCTGCTCGAAGGGGGTTAAGATGAATATAAGAAGATAGAACAAGAGCATAATTATCCTCATCTACTAATAATGATTTATATCTACCCTGGAATAAAGGACCATTGGTTTTATATTTTGCGGTAAAATAGTTGGCGTAAGAGGCATTCAGATAGTGCATTCCCTGGCTTATATTACCTAGGGGGGTTTTGATAAATAGATGATAATGATTATCCATAAGACAATAAGCGTAACAAAGGAAGGAATATTTGAGAAAGGTTTGGTCCATTTTTTGGAGAAATACTCTTCTGTCAGTATCGGAATAAAATATCTTTTCTTTTCTATTTCCCCGGACGGTTATATGGTAAACTGCATTATCGAAACTTATTCTTAATGGTCTGCTCATAATTATTAATATAACGTATTATATTTTATATGTCAAATGTGAAGACCTGACCCCATTGTTTTACAAGTTGCAAGTTAAAACAGTCGTTAGTATATAGTATCTAGTATTTAGTAAAAATACAGAGAATAAATTTAAATATATACTAGCGTATATGTACGAGCAGTAGGACAGGCGTCTCGCCTGTCCTAAGGGTGAAGAAATATTAATTATAGTAATTTTACTAATTCTTCCTTATCAATGCTTGCTTGTTTTAAAATTTCCATTAAAGTACCTTTAGGTAAATCTTTCCTGTGGTAAGGGATAACAACTCTCCTTCCGCCTTTAGAATGATAGTAGATACGATGACTACCTTTGGCTCTATCTACTACAAAACCTTTTCTTTCCAGTATCCTTATAACTTTTTGAGGTGTTATAGATGGGAGTTTATGCATTAGTTCCCACCGTTAAGGTATATTCTAAAACACCTTCATCAGTGGGTATTTCTTCGTTGTGTGCTTTTAAACTTTCTAAGTATAATTCAATAGCCTCCTTCGCCATTTCTATTGCTTCTTCTATTGATTCACCATAGGTAACACACCCTGGAAGAGAAGGAACAGTTACCGTATAACCACCTTCAGGTTCTTTTCTAAGCAAAATTCTATAGCTTATCACTTGTTGGGTAGACATTTTTTAAACCTCCAAATTTCTTCTTATTTCTTATTGTTAACTCCCGTAGGCGTCTGCCCTGATTATAATTAAAGTTAAGACAATTGTCAAAATTAACAATACTTAATCAGGCTTAATAACCGATTCTATTTTTTGTAAGATGGTGGTTTTTACGAGATTGAGTTTTTGTTGGGCTGCTTTTCTGGTAGGGGCGTGAAAAGACAGATATAATTTTATCTTGGGTTCAGTACCGGAGGGACGCAGGACATACCAGGAATTATCAGAAAATATAATTTTTAAGACATTAGAGATAGGCAAGTTGATATGGGTAGTCTTTTTGGATTTTAAATTATAACTTTTACCGATTAGAATATCCTCGATTCGAACCATCTTCATATCTTTCACTTCAGGGAGTTTTTTTCGGAAGGCTTCCATAATCTCGGCTATCTTCTTCTCCCCTTCTGCACCTTCCAGATAGATAGAGTGTTGGTATTCTTCGTAATAACCATATTTTTGATAGAGGCCTTCCAAGACCTGAAGCAGGTTAAGCCCATTTTTAAGATAATAGGCGGCCATCTCGGCAATCAACATGGCGGAAATCACGGCATCTTTGTCGCGCACAAAATCACCGGTCAGGTAGCCGATACTCTCTTCATAGCCGAAGAGGAATTCTTTACTCTCTTTTTCCTGTACATTTTTTTCCATATTACAGATAAATTTGAAGCCGGTCAGGGTTTCATAGGTGTCTACCCCGAAGCTATCGGCGATTACCCTGGACATATCACTGGTTACCACGGTCTTGACGATAAAGCCGTTGGAAGGGAGCTGATTCAGCTCTTTTTTACTGCTCAGGATGTAATGGAGGAGTAGGATGCCGACCTGGTTGCCGTTTAGGACAGTATATTCGTTTGGTGTGAGTAGAGATTGCTTCGTCGCTTCGCTCCTCGCAATGACGGGAAAAATAGACTTCTTCGCAATGACGGTGGAATTGGGATTTTTTACGGCCAGGCCGATGCGATCAGAGTCCGGGTCAGTGGCAATTAGAATCTCGGCGCCTACCTTTTGGCCTAATTTAATAGCCAGCTCAAAAGCCGCAGGATATTCGGGATTGGGTGATTCCACAGTAGAAAAATCAGGGTCAGGTTGGGCTTGCTCTTCTACCACAAATACATTGGTAAATCCTCTTTCTTTTAGGATTCGCTTTATAGGCATATTTCCTGCCCCATGAAGGGGAGTATAGACTATTTTGATAGATTTATCTATCTGTTCATCATTTCTGAGGGCAAGCTCTTTTACTTTTTGCAGGTAAATCTGGTCTACTTCCTGACCGATAATATTAAACAGACCTTTTTGGATGGCGGCGGGACGGTCAAGTTTTTTAATCAAAGAATAATCTTTTATTTTGTTGATGTGGGCGATTACTCTATCGGCAATATCCGGAATTATCTGCCCGCCATCGGGTCCGTAAACTTTATAGCCGTTGTATTCGGGGGGGTTGTGGCTGGCGGTAACCACTATCCCGGCTGCGGCATGAAGGTGGCGTACGGCAAAGGATAGCTCGGGAGTGGAACGGACATCCTCAAAGAGATAGGCTTTAATGTTGCTGGCTGCAAGGACTAAGGCAATGGTCTCGGAAAATTCGCTTGATTTGTGGCGGCAGTCGTGGGCAATGACCACACCGCGATTTAAATATTGCTGGGAATCTTTTTGCTCACGGGCTTTTTCGATAAGATAATCAGCCAGACCTTGAGTGGCTTTGGAAACTGTGTATATATTCATCCGATTGGTGCCCATACCGATTTTACCGCGTAAGCCTCCGGTGCCGAATTCGAGGTCTTTATAGAAACGGTCTTTGATTTCTTCTTCGTTGCCGCTAAGGGCACGCAGCTCTTCTTTTGCTTCGTCGCTAAAATATTCATTTTCTAACCAGAATTTATATTTTTCTAAGTAATTCAATTTTTTGAACTCCTTTTTTCAGTTTATCATTAGTAAAAACAGCCAGGCGGGGATTAGCCATAATATTTTATCATCCTGTTCCATCTTCTGCAATAAATCTTTGCTAACTACTATCCCTTCTCTAACTCCATACTTTTCCATAAATTTGATTATTCCTTTCAAATCTCTTGGCAAAATAGTATTACGGTATTTAATCTCAATAGGCAAAAGAGATTTGCTGCTACTTATTCCTGCATCTAAATCTAACACAAAGTCAACCTCTTCTCTTTCCCTCCAATAAAAAACCTTATCTTTTAAGAAACACCTGCCAATCAAACTCTCTACTTTCTGACCCTCTACTCTATTCTCGTTATTCCCTCCTCCAAAGACAGTAATTAAGCCGCTATCGATAAGATGAACCTTCTGATTACTGCGAATCTGCTTTTCTACCGAAGGAGAATACTTTTTTATCCCGAAAACTAAAAATGATTCGATAAGGTAATTCAGATACTTTAGGGTATATTCTCGGCTCAGACAGAGAGAATTGGCTATATTGGTAATGTTCATAATATCAGAAGAATGACCGGCCAAATAAAGGAAAAATTTTTCCAGAACCTGCGGTTTTTTTATTTCGTAAAGGTCTACCAGGTCTCGATAAATCACTTTTTCAATAACATCCTCTCGAAGAAGCCTCTTCCATAGAATAGAATTTTCTACCTCCAGAAGATGGGGAAATCCTCCCCGATTAAGATATTCGGCAAAAAGAATTTTGATTTTATTTTGATAAGGAATCATCTGGTCGATTGGCGATATGCTGTCCATGTCCGAAAAAAGCTCTTTTGCCCCTTTAAGTAAATTATTAGAAGGGACGAAACTCTCCTGCGAATTAAGGATAATTTTGTCTAATCTTTTATCTTTTAACCGGCAGGATAAAAACTCATAAAAACTAAAGGGTAATATAAGCTCTTCTATGGTCCTGCCCATTAATGATTCAGACCCTCTTTTGATAAGGGAAGCTGAGGAACCTGACAATATAAATTTAAGAGGATACTTTTTATCAAAATATTTTTTTATTTCAAACTGCCACCCCTGCCAGAAATGAACCTCGTCTAAAAAAAGGTATATTTTCTCATTGGCTTTTAATTCTTTTGTGGTTTTTTCTCTTAACTGTTCATAAACATCTAATATATCAGACAGGTTTATCCGTGAATCTGAGGAAGGGTTGGTGAGCAATTTTAATTCAGGATCATCACAGGAAAGATAGATTATATTTTGGGCTGGTATTTCTCTTTTAGTAATTAATTCATCGATGAGCTGATAAAGAAGGGTAGTCTTCCCTGTCCTTCGCGGCCCCTTAATAAGGATAGCCCGATCTAATTTAAAATACTCGAGGAGCTTTTTTAATATCGGCCTTCGGTAAGTTAGTTTGAGGGAGTCCGGAACTTCATGGTCTATCCACCAAGGGTTATGGAAATATAAAAGTTTTTTCAGTTTTTCCTTGCCTTCTATATTTTGCATCGTTCTATTTCCTCTTATTATTTTACTGTAATATTGCTAACTGTAGTTTACAATAATTGTGATTATTTGTCAACTCTGGTTTGCAAATAAAAGTCTATAATTTTAGTATGAGACGGGTCGAATGAATCCGACCCCTACCCCACCACCTTAATCCTCCCCCTCAATGGGGAGGAGATATGAGACGAGATTGCTTCGGTCGTTTCACTCCCTCGCAATGACATTTTAGGCAATAGAAACGCCTGTCTCACCAATTAGTTAATTGAATTTTCTTGTATTTTATATTAACGACTATTCACCATTCACTAACGAATAATTTAATTGGGTAATTGGTAAATAGGCAAATTGGATAATTAATATTATTCTACATATAAGGCTTGGAGGACTTCTTTGGTTTCCAAGTTTTGGACAAATATTACCAGGTGCAGGGTCTCTTCTTCATCTTCATTATTATTTTCTTTGTCTTTAGCGGCTTCATTCTCTTGACTAAGCGATATTTCGGGAATAAATTTAAAGCTAAAGGTAGCCCCGGGCAAAAGTAGGGGTATATTTTTGAAGGGGAATATTTCCTGTATGTAATTATACAGACCGGGCTTATCTCTTTCTTTACCGACCATTCCGCAGACCGCTAAATCTTTCAAAGGGGTATCGCTTACATTTTTTACTGTTCCTTCAATAATTATGTTCGGCAGAGAGTTTGGGTGAGGGGTTTTACTCGCAGAAATCTCAAGAAAAGATGGCCGGGTAAGCTCTTCATCAATAGCATCTTTATAACATTCATAATTCCCTTCAACACAATCACAAGACAAACCCTGAAGCCTTTTGGTTAAGCCGTCGATAAATACATCAGGGGTACCTCTTTTACTGTCGCCAACATACCAGTTATAGCGGGCATTGGTCTCCGCCGTATCGTAACCGTCTCCCCAGAGGTGCTCCTGTACCAGGATAAATTTGGAAGTGCCGTATTCGTAAGCCAGGTCTTCTAAACAAAATTCAGCAGTGGGACAGGTAAGACAGCTTCCCTGGACAAAAAGTTCTACTAAAACGGTACGGGGAACAGTATTGGGTGTAGAGTCGGTGTTTTGGGCAAAGACTCGGGGAGTAAATATATTATTACCAGACAGGGTTAATAAAAATATTATTAAAAATATGAATATAGATATTCTTTGGTTTATTTTCATATTTATAAAAACCTCTTAATTTACAGTTGCAAGATACGAGTACTTCGCCCCCCACCTTAATCCTCCCAGCTCAAGGGGGAGGAGATACTGGATTCCCTCTCCCCGATCAGGTCGAGGACAGGTTTCGAGGGAATGACAGGCAAGGTAATATCCTTTATTTCTCTTTTTGCCAGAATTCAAGGAAGAAGGCGACAAAGATTCCTACAAATAGGCCAAGCACTCCAGCGATTAAGATATTTAATTTTTTATTGGGTTTAATTGGTGCCCTCGGTTCATAAGCTAAGCTGGAAATCTTTAATAAATCTGCTTCGGCTGTTTCGGTTAGTCGAATTTCTTCAGCTTGTTTGTAAAGATTATTATACAATTTTTCTTTTGCACTATATTCTCTATTCAATTGGGATAGTATTAATTTTTTTTCAGTTAATTCTTTTTTTAAATTGCTAACCCTTTTCGAGTAAACACCAATATTTTCTTGTAATTGTTTTTCTTCTGCTAATAATGCTTTGTGAGCAATAACTAATCCGGTTAATTGTTTTTGAAGACTCAAATATTCTGGATTAGTAAATTGGATTATCCTTTCCTTATTTTCAGCATTTGCACTGGCAATATTTATTTCCTTGCTCTTACTGTCAAGCATAACATAGGTACTCTCTAATGCTTTTTTCTCTCTTTCTAAGTTAGTTAATTTTGACTTTTCAATAGCAAATTCTTTCTTATTTTTTTCCAATTCATTTTCTGATATATCAATATTTAAAATTATTTGAGCCGTTTCTGTTTTGTAAGTCTCTAAATTAATCTCAGAATTAATTATTCTTCCTTCAAGATTTATATATAAAGGATTTAATTCTTCACTTTTTAATTTTAAGTTTTTTAGTAATAATGCATCTTCTTTGTTTATTTCTGAAATCAATTGATTCAAGGAAACATCATCATAAATAGAATTAGTTAAAATAAAAGTTTTTTCTTGTTCATTTAATTGTTCTTTTGCTGTTTTAATCTTTGTTTTTTCCTGTTCTATTAATATTTTAAGATTAACAAGTCTGCTATTAAAATTTACTATTTGGTTTGTCTTGTTTGTAATTTCTTTTTCTAACAAAGAAATTTTACTTTTTTGATTAAATATTTTTAATTCTTCTTCTTTGGCTTGGAGATTTTGTTTGGCTAACTCTAATTGACCTTCGATAAAATTGTTAGCTTCATTTAAACTCATTCCTTCAATAAGTCTATTTAAATTAGATGAAGAAATAAGTTTCTTTTTCGAATTCATTTGAAACTCAATTTCTTCTATCTTTGCTTTTCCTATCTCAATATTAGTCCTAATATCAACGAGTCTTGATTCATTCTGTATATTTTTATTGAGTTTTTTGGTGATTTCTTTTCCTATAACATCAATATTACTAGTTTCATTAAATTTCATTAATTTCTCTTCAATTTCAAAAAAATCCTGTTCAGCATGTTTTAATCTATCTCCAACACCAATTTTAGCTTTTTTTACTTCATCGAAATATAGTTTCTTATTTTTCTCTACAAATAAAGTAGCCCAGGTATTAATTATGTCTTTAGTTAACTTTGGATTGGAAGCCTGTAAATTCATTTTTATAAGATTGGTACCCTTTGGTAATTCTATGGCAATCATTCTTTCTAAATCATAAGGAGTTACCTCAACAGGTGGTTTGTCTAAATTTAATTTTCGTATTAATTCTTCTTCAATTTCAATATTTTTAATTAAGTTTTTATATTCTTCTAAAGAAATTTCATCTACAAGTGAATTTTTAATCTTGGGTTTTGAAACTGCTATAACTACATTTGCTTCATAGACAGGTTGTAAAACAAAATAACTTACGATGGCGGCGGTTATCACTGCGATTAAAAAGATTAAGATAATTACACCTTTTCTTTTTATTAGAACATTAATATATTCGCGAAGATCAATTTCTTCTTCTTGTATTTCTGTCATTTTAAAAGACCTCCATTATTTGGTTATTTGGTTAGCTGGTTACCTAGTTAACTGGTTAGGATAAAGATTAGTTAGCCATTTTAGTTGTTCGGCAAGCTATAAGGTGTAAGGTGCAAGTTACTTCTTCACCCCCACCTTAGTCCCCCCCCTCAAGGGGGAGGAGACATATTGATTTAATCTTCTCCCTCACTGGGGAGGAAATATGCTCTTACGGCTTGTCGGTTTCTGTCGGTTGGGATTTTAATTTATCTTGGGCGATTTGTTGCATAATATTCCGGGCATATTGAGCTTCCAGGCTGTCCGGGGCAAGTTCGATAACCTTTTGTAATTCAACCAGTGCCTCATCGATCTTATTCTGATTTAAATAGGCTCCCGCCAGGCCATAATGAGCATTAATAAAATCCGGATCAATCTTCAATGATTTTTTAAGAGCAATTTCTGCCTTATTAAATTTTTTTAGGCGTATATAAGTATTTCCTAACTCAGCGTATAATGGGAGCATTGACTTTTCATTTTTCTGGTAAGAAATTGCTTTTTTTAACCATATTGCTGCTTTATCTAATTGACCTTTTTTTAGATAAATCAAAGCAAAATCTTGAGGTAAATCAGGATGGTCAATATATTTTGCAGCTTTTTCAAAATATCCCAGGGATACACCATAAAATTCTTTGATTTCTAATATTCTCCCTATATCATAATAAGCTTCGCCTAAATACGGATCCCACTTTAAAGCCTTTTCGTCTATTTTTATTGCCTCATTAAAATTTTCATTTTTTATTTCTTTATAAGCGTAAAACCGATAAACTTGGGCCATAAATGGTCGAAACAAAGTAAAACATAAAAAAATTGCTAAAATTAAAATACTTATATATAAAGGTAATTTTAATATATAGGCACTTTTTCTATTACCTTTAGTTTTAACAATATTTTTTTCTTGTGTTTCCCTGGACTTATTTGCTTCTTCATCTTCATCCTGATTTAAGGATTCTTTAGATATTTTCATTGCCAAAATATTATTTTTATTACTTGTGCCTATTACAACTATAAATCCTATAGCTACCCAAAATAAAACAATAGTTGCTGCGAGATGTAAAGGAAAACCAAATATTCCATCAACTAATACAGCTACTATGCTCCCCATTAATCCAATTAATATAGCCTGTTTATAATGGTTCTTTATTTTATTTAATATCTTTATTCCATAATTAAAATAACAAATCACAAGCCAGATAAATATTCCAAGACCGATTATTCCCATTTCTGCCCATAGCTGCAGATATTCATTGTGAGCTTTGTCAGCAAATCCGTGAGGATATAAAGAACGATTCTCTCCCTGTTCAAAAAATTCAGCCTGATATTTTAACGTATTATATTTATATGTTCCGATTCCTGAACCAAGCAAAGGGTGGTCTTTAATCATAAGAGCAGTAAATTTCCAGATAGCCATTCTTCTTTTAATAGAACTGCCCTGGATGAGTTGAGTTACTGAGGTCCTGCCTTTAATTTTGGAGACAAGTGTTCCTGGTTTGTTCAAAGGATTAGGAATAACAAATAAAGAAATGATTATGATTATTGCCAAGGAAATAATAATAAAAAGTTTTTTATTGTCTTTGATAAAGGCTTTTCCACCGGAGAAGATAAAAAGAAAGAACATAAAGATTAAAGAAGTTCCAAAACCAAGATACGAACCACGAGTAAAAGTTAATATTAGGCTACCTCCCATAGCAAGTATTCCGATTAGTAGTAATAGTTTTTTCATTTTATTTTTACTAACAAAGAAAAGAGGAACGGCAATAGTAAGAGGAATAATCAAATATTCAGCAAAATAATTAACATTGCCAAAAAGCCCAAAAACATTTTGTCTTCCGATATTCCCGGTCCAAAAAGAAAAATCTATTCCTTGATACTGTAAGATACCATATATTCCAAATAAACCTCCAATTATTAGTATAACATTTAGGATACGGTTAATTTGCTGTTCATATTTGATGTTATTAGTAATAACAAAATACAATAATGGACCAGCTAAAAAAATAGGTAATTCCTTTAAGCTAACCATCGGGCTATTAGACCAGAGTAAAGAGAGTATACAAATAACTATAAAACTTAAAATGGGAAAATCTAAAGGAGAACGAATAAAATTAAACCTCTCCTGATTTATTATTCTAAAGCACCAAAACATTAAGCTTATTACCACAAGAAGTTCAAAAATGAATTCTTTAATCGGAAGAAATACATCCATACAACGAGGATAAAAGGCAATTGGAACTAAAACAACTAAAGCAATAATTGATGCTTCAATAGCGTTCGTCCATGGAGATATATTATCTTTGGCTAAATTTAATTCTTTTTGTTCCATGGAGGCCTCCCTTCGGTCGACCGGTTTTTAGTTATTGGTTTACAGTTTTTAGTTTAAATACAATACAAGATAAAAGACATGTTGCAAACAGGAGTAGACCTTGTACCTGCATCAAAAATAAGAGAAAAAAATTAAAAAAGATGGTTAAATTATTAGTTAACCAGATTTATATTTCTGTTAAGGAAATGATTTTCCAATCATCTTCTTCTTTTATAAAATCTACATTGTATTCAATATTTTCATTGTATAAATCTGTACATACAACCCATAAAACACAAGCCTTTAGAGATATTTTAATTTCCATTTTCCCGGTGGCATATATATCAGTTACTATTATATCACTTTCAGGGATAGTAACTTTTACTTCAATTTTTAAAATAGAAAAAGCATCTACTAAATCTTCTGCATCTTCTATTTTGGAAAATATTTCCTCTGGGAGATTATTAATATGATTATCGTAAGTTCCCCCATCGAGGTCAGAATAATTATAGGAAACATTTTCCATAAATAAATCTACATCTTTTTCCTTTATAGCTTCTTCGATATTTTCGGCAATCTGCATAATTTGAGCTTCATCGGTACCTGCTGATTTGCAACCCACTAAAGAAAAAATTACCAGTAAACTGATTATTATGGATAATATTTTCATTCTCTTTTTAGTAACCATACGGAGTTCTCCTCATCTGGTTAACTGGTAAATTGGCTAATTAAATTCACATATAATGAATATAGATAATCTGGATTCCCGCTTTCGCGGGAATGACATAAAAGGAAATGAAAATAATATAGAAAACAGACGGGTTTGATAAATCAAACCCTTACTAAATACTATTCACCATTCACTAACAACTAATTCTTCTTGCATCTTTATTCTTAACTAGCTAACCTAGTAACCAGCTAACCAAAGAACTACTTGTTAATTTTTATAGGAAGAGCGATGGTTAGATAAAGATATTCTTCGGTCTTGTTCTCTTTTATCTCTTCCCGAGCCTTATTTTTCAGCAATACTATCTGGAGGTCTTGTTCTTCTTGTGATTTAAGACTAAGTTCACTTCTTAAAGGGGCAAGATAATCGGCAGAAGATTTAACTGAAATAATCTTTACAGTTTCGTCTCCTGAGTTTTTTATGGTAAACTTTCCTATTGCTCCTTCTTCTGAATCAGGAGCTAAATTAAGAATCGCCCCTGTTGGTGAGATGGAAATCTTAGGGGTTTCTTTTTCTGTTATGTAACCGGAAATCCTAACAAAGATAGATTCTGTTGTCGGGTCATTACAATATATTCGAACAGCCTCCCTTACATCACCTAACTTATGCTCAGTAGAATTATAAGTCAAAATTAATTCAAACTTTTCTTTGGGTAAAATCTTTAAAGGAAGGCTTGTGTTGTACTGAATGTGTTCATAAGTCTCTATTTTATCAATTATTAAATCCGCATCTCCCTGGTTTTCTACAGGAAAGCTTAAGTTAAGGACATCTCCCTGAGAAACGAGTCCCATATTCCATTCGGTAGAGAGAATGCTAATTTTTGGTTTAAATTGATGTTCAATATCTACTTTTACTTTTATCTTCTTCTCCGGTTCCTTGGGATCATTAGAATTAATATAAATAATTTTCTCTAATTTTCCTTCATATCCTACAGTATTAAATGTTGCTTTGAGTTCAGCTGATTTTCCCGGAAGAATGCGATTATTAGAAATAGAAGTCTGAACACATCCACAAGATGCTCTTACTCGTTCAATAATTAAATCTTCATTTCCCTTATTAGTTATAATAAACTTATGGCTAGGTTTTACGTCTGGTATAATTTTTCCAAAATCCCATTCTTCCTCAGAAATTGTAATTTGAGGAGGCCGCCCGGATTTACTTGAAAAATTACCGGATATTACAATAGAACCTGCAACAATTATTATTACGATAATTATAAAAAAAATGATATTCCTTTTTTGCAAAATTAAAGTACGCTCCTTCTTGAATAATTTCTCTGTATTATTTAGTTACTTTTACTTCCGTATAATCGGTAATATATTCATCTCCCGGATTTTCTTGATAATAGGCAACAATATAAAATGTTCCGGTGACTCCAGAAGAAAATGTAGTAATTAAAGAACCGCTTTGGGGGGATAAACTTACATAAGGTTTTACACAATTATAACATTGCCCTTGAACGGTCCAGCCCCATGATTTTATCTTAGATTTATCCAGGATAACCCATTCATCATCTGAATTATAACCTTTTACTACTAATTGTAATGATTGATTAACTTTTATAGTAGAGGAGGCAGCGCTAACTTTTACATAGCTTACCGTGCTATTATCTGGGTTTGTCGATGGATTCGGGTCTATTCCCGGAATTATAGTATTACTACCATTACACCCCATACTCATTGTTATGAATATAAAAATCATTACAAATAATAATATGGATTTATTATGATATTTCATTTTTTTTATATTCCTCACCTTATCATTAGGTTTTATTATTTTTTATCTTTTCTTTTATAAAGAGGGCAGACACAAGGTCTGCCCCTACTTGCATCTTTACTTTATTTCCTTCTTCGTATTTTTTTAATAATGACTATCTTATCCTGGTTTTTGTGTTTTATTTCCTAACAAACTAACCAGTTAACTAACTTTCACCTGTACTTTCTTTGCTAACGACTAATTTAGCCGGACAACTGATTTATTCTACATAGAAAACTTGCAGTACTTCTTTATTAGATGTGCCTGTTTCCTGCACTAAAACTGCTCCGTGTAAACCGTTAGCAACCCAATAAGGTTCATCAACTGTAAAAGAAAAAGCATGGGTACCGGAAGAGGTTAAAGAACCAATTTCTTCAGTTACAATGTTAGTAACCGAATATTTAAAACCTTGCTGCCCTCTATTTTTATAGGTCATAAGAGTTACTACCAAATTACTCAAATCTGAAGCGCTAATATTAGTTACAATCCCACTAATAATTGTAGATGTTGCATCTGTGTTTCTTGTGGCAGTAATTTTTATTTTTGCTTCCAAATTACTTTGAGTGTCTATTTGTGATGTTAATACAGTTTTACTAACCCCAGAACTCCCATGATATCTTTTATTTAATCCATTAATTAATATATTAGGAGTAGTCCTATCACTTACATTAGGAAGATACCATTTATAGCGATCGCTTGTTTCGGAAGTAGAATAGATACCCCAACCAGCTTCTTCTACAAATACCATCTTATCGCGGTCATACTCCGGATCTGCAGCTATCTCTTCTAAAATAGGTTCTACTACTGCACAAGCAGCACATCCATCAGTATTAAATAATTCTACTAACACTACTCGGGCAACTTCCTCTTCCCCTTCTCCTTCACCCTCACCTTCAGTTGGAGTGGTTACATTACAACCGACAAGTAAACAAGCAATTAATCCTACCATTAATAAAATCAGCAAAAATTTCTTCATTCAATTATTCTCCTTTCAAAAGAATATTTTTTTTATTTTACTCTACGTATGATGCCTGAAAAACTTCTTTAGTAGAACTGCTTTGTACAAAAATTACTCCGTGAAGATCATTGTTTTCCCATTGAACATCTTCTAAAGTAAAGGTATAATTTTGTTCAGCCCCAGCTTCAAGGCTTTCACCAACTTCTTCCACTCCCTTAAAAATATCTTTCACTAAATACCTTTGCCCTGATTCATAATAATCCCTAAAAGTCATTCCATTTATTACCAGGTTGTCTAAAGTGGAATCACTTATATTTTTTATTTTTCCGGTTAAGACAGTTGTGCCATTATTTTCACTTCTGGTGACAGTAATACTAATTTTAGATTCTTTTGCTAATTCATTAACAATCGGACTTTTAAAAATATAGTAAGCACTGCCATAATGGACTCTCTGGTTAGAGCCATTATAAAAAGTATTAGGAGTGCTTCTATCGGCTGCATTTGGTAAGTACCATTCATATCTATCATTAGCTCCCGGAGTTATCGGTGTTCCCCAAGGGCGTTCTTCTACTAATATCATTTCAGTTCGATCATATTCTTCAGCCAAACCTTCAATGATTGGTTCAGCTATTATACAATTTGGGCACCCGACTGTAAAAAATTCTACGAATACGACTCTATCCACCGTTTCTCCTTCACCCTCTCCTTCTCCTCCGTTTATGGGTGGAGCTACTGCATTACAACCGACAAGCAAACAAATAATCGAACCAATTACCAATAAAATTAGTAATGATTTTTTCATTTAATTATTCCCCTTTCAAAAGAATATCTTTTAATTCATTAACAACTATGACTTTCGCCCCTACTCTTAGCGGTCCACAGTTTACAATTATATCTCTCTCCCCTGCAACGGTGGGTGCAGTATAAGTCGTAGTAAGTCCGGATGTATTTGAGAGACTACCCACTCCACAGCATTTCTCCCAAATAACCAATGAACCATCAAGTGGGACCTCGTTTGCATCAATATCATAACCTTTTACTTCAAAAGTATATTGGCTACCGATTGTCATAGTAACTTCAGAAGGAATTATTTTAATAGAATTTAAATCTTTAAATTCAAAATTAATTGTATCAAAGGCAAGGTTATCCGATGGAGATAATTTTCCATTTTCATCTTTAAACCGAACATAAATGTACTTTAATCCTGAGATAAATTGGGTTCCATTTTGATTATCTACCATATTAAAACCTTCATAAAAAGAATTATATTCTACCCATTCACTCCAGTTCTCGCCGTCTCCACTAAAAGACATATAATCTGCCCCATCTGAATAAAGTGTTAATGCAGGGGTACGGTCAAAAGTAGTTTCAGCTCCGCTTTCAATTAAAAGTGTTCCGCTGGTAGGTCCTGCGGTTATGATAGGAAAAATGGGGGGAATATTAGAAGTACATCCCGTGCAAAATATGGTAAATGCAATTAACATATAAAACAAGTAAGTTGTTTTAAAATTGTGGTTTTTCATTTTTACTATAATTCCTCGACTTAAATAATTTATTAAATAAATTATAACAAACTGAATTAAATAAAACAATTAAAATTTAAATGAGCTTTTAAAAAAATCAAAATAAAAAAAGGGACACTAAAGTGTCCCTTTTTTTATTATACTCAAGTAAATAATTTTATTTAGTTAATGATTATTTAGTCAGCGCCTAAGCAAACACCAATAGTTGTATCGGTATCTACTTCTACTGTCCAATCAGTACATTCATTTAGTACATTCTCTGAATATTCTGTAACGGTAAATGTGCAATCAGCATTTAAAACAACTATAGCATAATATCTGGTTTTGTTTCCTACTGCATCTAATAAAGTTACAACTACATAATATGTGTCTGCTGGTAAACAAGATAATGTGCAGTCAACCGGGCAGGCAACGCCTGGTGTACAACTGTAAGCAGGAGTGACACAAGGAACGTCACAGCAATCATCAAAAGGATCTTCTAGATAAAGATCTATAGTATAGCTGGCAAAACCTGAGCAATAATCACCACAACATTCAGGAGTCTCTCCACATACTTCTGTTTGTGTAGGTGTCTTGAAGATTAAATCACAACCTTCACAAACGCAAGCTTTTGAGGTAATTTCAATTTCAGTTTCTGGTCCCTCGTCATCAACGATGTATGGATATTTGCAGGGAGCACAGGCGTCACAGGTTAATACATAGATATAATCTTCATTACAATCTGCAAAGGCTACTTGAGTCTCACCAGCAGTATAACCTTGACCAAATTTAAATGTCCCGGTGTAGGTTAATCCTCCATCTGCTGTATACATTACTACTTCTTTTGCGTCGTCAGGTACACCTTCAGGATTACCCCTGATTGCTCCACCAACAAATACTGATACCGGTTCGGTTGGAACTGCAAAGGTTACAGTAATGGTTTGTGTACCAGCTTTAATGTAAGTTTTGCCTCCGACTGCTACTTGTGATGTAACCGCAACTGTTGGGCAAATTTCTGCTTCGCCTTCGCCTTCGTCTTCGCCTTCAGCTGGTGTTGTGGGTAAACAGCCGACAAAGAGGAAAGAAGCGAGTGCTACTACTAAGAGTACTAATAAAAGTTTCTTCATTTTTTTCTCCTTTCGTTTTTTGAAAAAGAATCTGTTATTATTTAATTTCGCGAAATTAACTAATTTTAATTTCTGTTTTTTAAAATAGCTTCTTAATCTCGCTGCTTATGAGAGGAGTTTTTACTCCTTTTATTTCATAAACCCTTGTCCGTATCTCGACCTGATACGGGTTAAGAAACTACGATTTTTACAAATTGACCAATTGGCCAATCTACCAATTCACCAATTAAAGATCCAATTAAAGATTAAGATAAAGACCAGATAGAAAATTAAGAAATTTATCAGCTAGATTATCCGTTAGTTGGTTAACTGGTTAGTTGGTTAAAACAAAGATAACTTACTTAACAAACCAATTAACTAATTAACTATGTAACCAAGTAACTAAACAAATACTAATAAATAATACGATAAAAGTCAAGAAAAGTTTCAATTTTAAATAGTTTTTAGTTTTTAGTTTATAGTTTTTAGTCTACAGTCAATCTTTATTAAAGCTTTTAAAGCTTTTTGTACACATCTCCTCGACTTCTAATTGCTTTTATTCTCACTATCTTATTTTTGTTATCAATCTCATAAATTATCCTAAGAGTACCTATAGCATACCGATACTTTCCTTCTAATTCGCCCCAAAGCTTCTTTATATGTAATCCTGAGAGTGGTTCCTTAGTAATATTGCTTATAGAATTGCTTATCCTTTTTTGCTACTTTTGTCCAATTTCTTGTAGTGCTTTTCAGCTTCATGAGATATATAGACCTCATACATCTTTTCTAACTTCAGACCATTTTTTGAAGTGTCCTACCTTGAAATCTTCATCACCTTTCATGATACTTTCCAGGAAATCCTTATCCTTAATAATCTCTTTTGTCGCTTCAAGCTCCTCTTTTGCCTTCAAATAGGAAACAAAATCAACTACCTCTTTTTTGCGTTTTTTTGATAACTTCTTAAAACCATCAAAAACCATCTCTTCAATAGCTGCTGTCCTTTTAATCACGTCTTCCTCCTTACTTTCGTTATCTAAATTCTTTAACACGATCAAGCATCCTTTGGAAATTTAATTTAATTCCAAAGGGTATGCCACATATCCCTCAGGATGCTTCTCAGCTATTATTTTTATTAGTTTCATTTTCTCCCCTCTTTTAAGTTTGTTTCCATAATCTTCTTGATATTTCCTTTAATCTTTTTATTCAAATCGTCATTTTTACGCTTAATCTTTTCTTTAAAAATTCATTCATTCCGTCAATTTGTTTATTATAATCTACATTATATTCATCTATCTTATTTCTAAGGCTTTGAAAATTTTCAAATACTAAGTCAAATTTAGAATTCATCTCTTCTAATATAACTTCAAAGTGTTCTTTTTTCATTCTTCGTTCCTTTTTATATTTATTTTCTTCCTTTAATTTAGTTGATTTACCAATTTACCGATTACCCAATTGACCAATTAAGTAAATAAAAATTATTTAGCTTGTTAACAATTGGTGAATTGGTAAATAGGTTAATTGGTTAATTATTTTACTTATTCGACATGTTAGTTGAAAAATCCTTCTTTTTAGGAAAAATATTTTCATTTTTTAAATTTTTAAAGAACTGATAAATAGTTATTCTTACTTATCTTATAGATTCCGCATCAAGTGCGGAATGACAAAATTAATTCTCCGGAGGTGAGGGAGTCTCTTCTGCTGGTGGAGTGGATGGTTCAGGTGCACTACCGGTCTCGGTAGGAGCTTCCCCTGTCTCTTGAGTGGGAGTTTCTCCAATTTCCACCGGGCTTTCTGTCGTAGAAGTAGGTAGAGTTCCGGTATCTGAAGTTGCAGAGGGCTTTCCTTCTCCTCCTTCTATTTTAGCTGTGCTAATTTCTGCCTCTAAACTGTTTTGAATGTTTTCACACATATCTTCGGTACTGTTGCTATTATCTATAGCTTTCTTAAATAAAAGAGAAATTTCCTCTGAAGATAAACCTGAATCAGTTGCCAATAAGCTTAAATAACTCAGTTCTTCACTTATTTCACTAATCTCTTCTATATTTTTGCCTTCGGTGGTTCCGGTCTTTAACAGCCAGAACAAAGATTCCTGAGGCACATCGTTTTCCAGGCTATCAGCCAATATTTCAACCATCTCTTCCTCGCCATTAATCTCAAGACCCTCTTGCCGGGCCTCATTTAAGAGCATAGAAGCTTTTTTTAGATTCTCCACTTTGGTGGAGATTACCGAAATTATTACAGTCTTGTCAACGTTCTTGGCAAATCCTTCGTTTACCTTATTGATTAAGGGCTCAGTGGGTAAGCCTTCTTGTTGGGTCTCCAATATCACATCAAAGACTTTCTTTACACTATAAGCATCGAATGATTCTTCTATGCTATTCTCAATAATTTTTTTGGTATCTTCAAAAGGTATTCCTAATTCGAGTAAATCCTGAGCAGAGTTTAAAATCATTCTGCTTTGAAAAGCAGAATAAGAGGAAGAAGAACTTATGATGCTTTTCAACTGCTCTAACTGTTCATCAATATTTGCTGCATTTGCGGAAAAAGCAGATATAGTAAAACAGAATATCGTGAGTAAGGTTATTAAAGATAATATTAATTTAAATTTAATTTTGCTTTTTGATAGAGTCATAGTTTAATTACCACGTTATTCAGTCATTGCGAGCGACCACAGGGAGCGTGGCAATCCCCGTTTGAGATTGCTTCGGTCGTTTCACTCCCTCGCAATGACCAAGATTGATTCCCATTACCTGTTTTCACGAGTACAAGCTTCATAAGAATGACAGAATAAACAGACGGGTTGGATTAATCCAACCCTTACATCTTAACTCGATACGTGATACTCGATACTGTTTTTAGGTAGAGTTGCAACTATTTATTTCTAAAATAGCATTTCTGTTGCCGAAACCATCTTTAACGTAACGAAGGGCATTGGGGTCAGGAAACCATTTTTCCCCATCCAGTACAAACATATACTCATATCTACCTGGTTCTAATTTAAGGGTTCCGGTCCAGATGCCATCCCCATCGGGGTCTTCTAAAATATTAGCTTGGGGGTTCCAACCGTTGAAATCACCAGCAATTGCCACAGTATGAGCTTTGTTATTGCTAATTTTTAAAGAAAATTGCACTTCAGCTGAACAGATAGGAGAAGTATCAGGTGTATTAAAGATAAAGGTAAAGGCAAAAAATACGACTAGTGCTGCTGCGGCTGCTGCACCGACCAGACGGAAAGAAAGCTGTGGAATAGAAATTCTCTTTTTGATGCGGTCCGTCCAGGAAGTCTGAATCTGGACTTCTTCGCGTGAAATTTTTGCCATTAGATTTTGAGTAAAGGTTTCCGGTGCCGGTTGAAGCGATAAAGAATTCAAAGAAATAATTATCTCTTTTAATCTTTGATATTCTTTGTTACAGGCCGGGCAGGATTTTAAGTGTTTATCAACTTGCTTGGTCATATCCGTATCGAGTACCTGTTCTATATAGGGATTTATTAATTTTTTAATTTTTTGACAGTTCATTTTTGCAACCTCGGGATATAAATGATTTAGTCGTTAGTCGTTAGTATTTAGTCGTTAGCAAGAAACAAATAAATACAAAATGCAAATTTATTAATTAAATGATTTCTTGCTTGCATAATATAATACGAAAAGATAATGAAAAAGTTTCACTCTTATCAGTTAGTTAGTTACTTGGTTTATTGGTTAACTGGTTTAATATTAATTCATTAACTAACTAACCAGGTAACCAACTAACTAAAATTTTAACGACTGTTTTCTAATATTTTTCTTAATTGTTCGCGAGCACGGTAGAGACGGACTTTAACTGTGCCCTGTGGCAATTTAAGAATATTTGCTATTTCAATATAGGAAAGGTCTTGTAAGTGACGCAATACTATAACTTCTCTGTATTTTAGAGGTAGAGAATAGATGGCCTGTTGAATTGTCTGGAGGTTCTCCTTTTGAGAAATAATTTGCTCCGGGTTATTGGTTAAATCCGCGGGTTGGTGATAAAATTCCGAATCATCTGTTTTTATTGGGGTATCGAGGGAAACATAATCTATCTCTTTTTTTTTGTATTTATCCCTAACAATATTTAGAGTAATCTGATAGAGCCAGGTGGAAAATTTGTAAGATGGGTTAAAATGGGCAAGGGATTGATACGCTCGTAGGAAGGCTTCCTGAGAAATATCTTCCGCTTCGTGAGGACTATTGCTCATTCGGTAGGCTAAATTATAGACCATATTTTTATAGTTATCTATTAACCGGGAAAATATTTGTGTATTTCCCAGGAGACAGGATTCTATTATTTTGAGATCGTCCATTAGCAATTCACCAATTTACCAATGAATCAATTTACCGATTCACCGATACACCAATTCACCAATTATTTAATTATTCAATGTAGGGGTTCGATTCATCGAACCCGTTTCAGTTCGGATAAATCCAAGTCCTATCTTCTAAGCGCTATATGTTAACTAATCTTCCCATGTCTGGATTTCCGACTTCTGATTTTTGAATTCTAAATTATTCACGATATACGCCCTACAGCATACAAAATACTATTTTTTTGTTAGCTTGGAGGACAATTTTCACTTATTGCATTGATTCTCTCTTCTGCAAAATTAGACCAGGAAGTGCCAGGGTAATTATCTATTACCAGCTGATAGGCATCAATTGCCTCACACCACAGTTCTAATTGCTCATAACACCAGCCAATCTGATATTGGGCATCCGGAGGAATTTCATTACCGTTACTCCAGGTACTATTGGGATAATTATCGATTACCAGTTGAAAGGCAGTGATGGCATCATTCCACTGCCCAAGTTTTTGTCCATAACACCAGCCAATATAGTACTGGGCGCAAGGGGCGATAAGCCTTTCTGATTCACCTGGCCAGGTAGAATCAGGATAATAATCTATAACTTTCTGAAATTCTAAAATAGCCTGACTATAATCTTGTGCTTGATAATGGGAATAGCCAATATAATATTGGGCAGGAGCAGCATAATCGCTCTCTGGATAGTTTTCGATAACTTTAGTAAATTCGAGAATAGCTTGTTCATAATTAGCTAATTTGCGGTAACTCTGAGCAATACTGTATTGACTAAGAGCCAGTAAAGAGCTCTCGGGGTAATTATCTATCAATTTCTGATATGCCTCGATGGCGTGAGAATAGTCATATGTTACATAATAACAATTTCCTATTCCCAGCTGAGCATCATCAGCATAGGAGCTGTCGGGATAATTGTTAATTAATTCTTGATATTCGAGGAGAGCTTGAATATAATAGCCCAATTTTTTTTCATTAATATAACCGATATAATATTGAGCATCATCAGCATATTGACTATTAGGATAATCACTAATCAGTTGTTGAAATGCGGTGAGGGCATTTGTATATTCGCCTGAATCGTAATAGATAATTCCTCCATCAAAGAGATACTTGTCATCAACCGCCCGAACAACGATAGGATTACCATTATCAATCAAAGTAACTTCATCCTCTTTTATTACAACACTTAATATTTTATAAGTAATATAACTTTCTTTGCTAATAGTTAAAGTCCGCGCACCTATTGCTACTTCATCTATCCGGAAGTAACCATCTTCATCTGTGAGGGCAGTATTGGAGGAGCCAGTTATACTAACCAGGGCTCCTTCTAAAGGACGGGTATTAATAACCGTTTCTTCATAGACATACCCTTCTACCGAGCCTTTAGAGAAAGGCGAAAATAAGCAGCCATTTAAAAGTAGGAGCGAAAAAGATAGTAATATTAAAAAAATGACAGGGGACGGTCCTTTGTCATTTTTTATCTTTTTGAAATTTTTAATTAATAATAACAACGATAAAAGCCTCCATTGTTGGTTAATTAGTTAGCTATTTAATTGGTTACCTGGTTAACTAGTTAGGATAAGATGCGAAATACAAGATAATACAATTGACCAGTTTATTGATTAACCAATTAACCGATTATATTAGTAAACTGGCAAACTGGCAAACCGGATAACTATTTTTTATTTATTTTCTTTAATTTTTTTTTCGCTTCCTGCGCAAACTCTGATTGGGGGGCGAGTTCAATCACGCGGGAAAGAAATTCTTGGGCTTTTTCTTTTTCCCCTATTTTATCATAAGATAATCCTAAATAATAGTAAGCTTCTGCATTGTGGGAAGACATTTTTATCGCGCTCTCTAAGTATTCTATAGCTTGAGAGTACTTCTTTTTCTCAAAATATACATATCCTATTCTGACGTTAAGGTAAATAATAATTCCCGTATTCCCTGCTGAAGATGAAGAAGAGCTTGTCGTTAAATCTAAGGCTTTTAAATAATATTCCAAAGCCTCATTGTACTCATTAATAAAAGGGACGATACTTCTTGTTTCATAAATATAGCCTAATCTCAGATAACTATTAAAATTTTCCGGATTGTCTTCGATAATTTTTTCATATTGAGGAATGACTTGCTCCGCAAACTTATTAGCCTTTCGGTATAGACTGTAGGCTTTTAAAATATTTTTGTTGTTATATTCTATAATCCCTTTTTGCAGATAACATTGCCCCAGGTAATAATAGCTTTCAGTATGATTTAGATTTAGTTCAATCGATTTTTCAAATTCAGCAATAGCCTTATCGTATTCTCCCTTGCTAAAATAAGACATTCCTACCTTAAAAGGAGTCTGAACAACAGATTCATTTTTTTCTTTGATAAACCCGGAAACAGTAACTGCTGCCCGAGGATTGACCGGGTCGTTAGATTCTACGTAAACCCGTTTAGTAAAACGGCCTATCATATCCAGAGAATTAACGGTAATTTCTAGTTCGCTCTCTTCTCCCGGATTAAGTTCTTTGATAGAAATTAGAGGGTCGATGCAGGATTCACAGCTAACTCCGGTTCCCTTAATAATTAAAACCTCGTCTCCGATATTTTTAAATTTAAAAATATGAGTAGGCAGTTCATCAGGAGTGATTTCTCCAAAATCCCAGGAATCTTCCGGGAAATAGAGAGCGGGACCATTGCCAGCCAGGGTAATAGCCGTATTGCTGTGTGATGGTAAAATCTGGGCCATCAGAATAAAAAATAAAAAAAAAGCAATGTGAATTATTAAAGAAAATATTCTATTCTTTATATTTTTTCTAATTATATTATCTTTCATATTTATTATTTACTTTATATCTCCCCATTTTTTTGATTATATAATAGATACCCTCCTTTTGGCAAATCAAAAAAGTTGCCCAAAAGTGCCTGGCACTTTTGGGCAACTTTTTTGATTTTTGTAAAAAATAAAAATATGTTATACTTATAAAAATATTTTCAGTACGGGGTGATGGCTATAAATATATCAATTAGGAAGTTTCCGCGGTCAAAGATATTAGACCGCTACATTGTAAAGGAAGTAATGAGTTTTGTGGCTCTGGCTGTTGCCGCCCTAACCATTATGCTAATTATGCAAACTCTTTTTGAGTTAATGGATATGTTGATTAATAAGAGAGTGGCCTGGCCCTATATTGTCAAGTTATTAGCCTATCGTCTTCCGGCATTTCTGGTAGTAACCTTCCCTATCTCTTTACTTGCTTCCAGTGAACTGGCTATTGGCCGCCTTTCCACAGATGGGGAAATAACTGCTATGAGAGCAGGAGGGATAAGCCTGCGCAGAATAATGATTCCTTTTTTAATTGCTGCTTTTGCCATAAGTATTTTGGCTTTTATAATCAATGATTATATCGTCCCCGAAGCCAACCATATTTCCCAGAATATTATCCGGGAGATTGTGTTAAAAAAGGGACCTCCTAACATCAGGCGAAACGTCTTTTTCCGTGATGCTGAAAATCGCTATTTCTATATAAATCGGCTTGATGAAAAAAATATGATTATGCAGGATATTATGGTCTATGAAATGACTCGGGAAAGATTTCCCCGAATGATAACAGCCAAGAAAGGGAAGTGGGTGGTTGATACCTGGAAACTGGAGAATGGGACTATATATAATTACGATGAAGAGGGCAAAATTACCTATGAGATGAGCTTTGAAACTTTAGATATTATTGTTAAAGAAGACCTGCAAAAATTCTTTAAAAATCAGAGGACTCCTCAGGAGATGAGCAGTAAAGAATTAAGACAGCAAATAGATATTTTGCAACAAGCAGGTGCAGATACTAAAAATTTTGAAGTAGATTTCTATATGAAATATTCCATCCCTTTTAGCGGATTAATCTTTGTTCTACTGGGAGTGCCCTTGGGTTTACGGGTAAAACGCGGAAGCAAGGCTACCGGAGTAATCCTAAGTATTGTTTTGGTTTTGCTTTATTATGTCCTCCTTTCCACTACCAGATCCATGGGACGAGGAGGAATGTTAATCCCGTTTCTGGCGGCCTGGCTACCCAATATTATTTTTGGTATTTTGGGAGGGATTATTATATTTGGGGCGGAGAAGAAGTGAATTTGGTTAGTTGGTTAATTAGTTAATTGGTTAGCTGGTTAGGATAAAGATTAGTTAGCCGGTTAGGATAGTCGTTAGTATTAAATACAAGAAAATTCAGTTAGCCAGTTGACCGGGTATAAGATAAAAAATACAAGAGATAAAGATATCCTATAAGGAAATATATAAAATATGATACAAAGCGGAAAAGTAAAGAATGCAGTAATTTTTTTAATAATATTTATATTACTTTTAGGGCTAAACCTGAATCTGGGTAATCAAAATTCCAGGTTTATTCTGGTATCTTTTGCTCAAGAGACCGGAGAGACGATTAAGGCGGGAGAAATAGCGGAAGCACAAACAGATGAAAAGGTTGTAGAAATAGAAGAGACAAAAGAAAAAGAAATTGAAGAAAGAACCAAAGAATCACAAGATGAAGAAGAATTAGATATCTCCCTTATCGCTGAATATATCACTTATGAAAAGATAGAGGGCGAAGACCTGATTATTGCTAAAGACGGAGTACATCTTAAATACCAGGATATCGAGGTAAAGGCTGAATATCTGAAGATTAATTTAACCACTCACCTTCTCTTCGCTTCCAGAGAGGTCCTCTTTAAACAAGATGAGACCGAAACTAACTGTGAAGAACTTACTTATAACTGGAAGACAAAAAAAACAATTTTACTCCGATTAAAAGGTGAATTAACCGGGGAAGGCATCAAGGGAAAACTCTATTATCGGGGAGAAAAAATGGAAAATTTCCCCAAAACCGTGGAAATTACCGAAGGAAGTTTTACCACCTGTGAATTAGAAGAACCTCACTATCGTATAGTCGCCAAAGAAATGATTATCTATCCCAAAGACAAAATAATCGCTCGTAATATCTCCTGGTATGAAGGAAAGACTAAAATTATTACCCTTCCCTATTTCTTGATTTTCTTAGACCGCAAAACCCAGCAGCCTATTCTTCCCAAGATAGGACAAAATAGTAAAGACGGATGGTTTATAAAGACCTATTTTAATTATTATGTAGATGAAAAATCTTATGGGACACTTTATATTGATTGGCTGGAAAAGAAAGGGATTGGCACAGGGGTTGAACATACCTGGGAAATAGGAAGCCAGAATAATCCCGGAGAGACCTCCCTTTATCTGTATCAGATTAAAGAAAAAGATAGCGGAAAAATCAATTTAACTGGAAAGATAAAATATGGGCAAGAATTTAAAGAAGACTTAAAAACTCAGGTAACTCTAAGTTACAGTGGAAGCAAGGCCGCAGGAGAAGAACTTCTCAGTAATAGTTTAAAATCACAATTTAGTTTAGATAAAAAAGGAAAAAAATATAATCTTAAACTTACCGGAAAATATAACTTTAGTGGTACAGGACTGGGGCAAGAAGAGTTGAGTATCAATGGCAACATTAAAGTGAACCATAATTATACTTTTAATGATAAATTAAGTTCAGCCCTCGCTTTGATTTACACTGACAAAAACCCGGCCAGTTGGGAAGTAGCAGACCGCGAATTAAAGCCGAAATGGGAACTAAAATATAAGGGCGAAGGCTATACCTTAAATTTGACAACTGAAAAGAGATTTGACCTGGATAGTGATAATTATACCGGAGAAAATATTTCTAAAATAATTGACCGCTTGCCGGAATTCTCATTTAAGAAAAATGCCGCTGCTATCGGAGACACTAAGATTACTTATGATATTGATGCCTCAGTGGGACATTTTTATGAAGCAGCTACTGAAGAAGATAACTGGCGCGGAGAATATATTATTAATGTTAAGAGACCCTTTGAGCTGGGTGAATATTTAACCTTGACTCCTTCGGGAATTTTTCGGCAGGATGTTTATTTGACCGGGGAAGCCCGCTATTTGGTGGGAGGAAAAGTGGATTTGAAGGCAGCTTACAACCCCTACATTTCCTCTACTCTATCTTATAATTATAATAAATCAGTAGGTCCGACTCCTTTTAATTTTGACTATATCACTCCTCTGTCCAATACAGTTAAGGGGAAATTGACTTTAAAGCCCTCTGAAAAAATTAAATTAGATTTATCTACCAATTATAATTTTGTTACGGAAAATTTTGGAAATTTAGTGGGAAAAGTAGAATATAAGCCAAAAGACGACTGGAAGATGAATTTTAGCTCCTCCTATAATCTAAATACTAAGGAGTGGACTAAGAAGATAAATTCCACACTTGATCTACGGTTGAGCGAGGATTGGAGAATCAAGTATAAAGGTGTGGTAGATTTAGATGATTTTAAACTCACTAATAGCGTAGTAGGAATTACCCGCGACCTCCATTGCCGGGAATTCACTATAAATTATAAACAAGCCACTAAGTCTATCTGGGTGGAATTTTATATCAAGGCCTTTCCAACTGAGAAGATAACTTTGGGAGGAAAATAAATTGGTTGGTTGGTTAGTTAGTTAGTTAGTTAAGGAAATAGAAGAAAGAAGCCAAATTCGTATCTAGTATTTCGTGAATCGTATCTTGTAAAGAAAAAAGAAAATAGAAGCCAGAAGAAAACAACACATAGGGGCGTATTGCATACGCCCTCAATAATCTATATAAAAAAGTAGACAGGCGTCTCGCCTGTCTACTTTTTTAGCAAGTTACCGGTTGGGCAGTTAATGTAGCGACACGGCGTGCCATGCCGATTGAATTAAATAGACACGATGCATTGTGCCTCCATATTACAATTACATGTTCACAGATAGATATTTCGTCGGTTTTTGAATTAAATTTAGAAATATTATTTTATAATTTTTAATACAGAATCCCTGTATTCAAAAAAATCTTTAAGATTCCGTCTTAAAATATTTACTACAATTGCCTCGTCTATCTTATCGTAGTGATGAACTATTATATTTCTAAATTGAGCCATATTTTTCATCGTTTTGTACTGCTTCTTAGAGATAATATCCTCTTCCTCGAGTACTTGAAAAGTATCACTATAGCTAGTTGGAATTCTGTATTTTTTATCAGCAATAATGTGATTTGCTATATCCACACATAACTCAATCATCATCTGAAGTGTTCTTTCAATAATTCTCTGAATCTTCCAATCTCTGGAATATTCTTTTACCGTTATAGCGGAATATTCTTGTATCTGTTTAATATAATATAAGTTTCGAGCTCAGCTAATTTTCTCATTATTAACATTTTATCTACCAAGTGAAAACCTCCTTTTAAAAATGTCCTCTTCTTTCTTAGAAAAATCAAAATACTCCCTCAAGACTAAAGACTCAAAAGAATGCCTTAAAAATGGATCTTTGTCTACCAATATTTTCTTATTCCCTACTATCCTTGCCTTAAGAGTGAGAGGTGTAATATTAAGTATAACCAGGTCGATTTCCTCGGTACCAAATATATCTATCAACTTTTTTAAAATAACCATCTTCTCTCTGGCAAAATTTGTTCCTTTTTTTAGATATAAAGCTATATCAATATCACTAAGGGGATTAACTTTGCCCTTAGCAAGACTACCAAAAAGATAAGCAAAGACTACTTTTGAGTAATTTTCTAAGAAATTATTTACTTCAGGTAAAATCTCTAATATATTTTCAGGAAGTTTTTTATCTTTAATCATTATAAATTTATCCTTCTAACCGGATCCTATTTAAGGGATAATTATTTCGGCAGTTACTTTTATAATATCAAAATCTATTCCATCTCCTGAATCACCTAGCGGCAGATCCTCTACCTCCTCCGATGGATTATAAGTAACATCTATAGTAAAATATTCATCTAAAGAATCATAAGTATTATTATCTAAATCTGTAGCAATAACATTAACGTCAACACTGCTCGGATATTCTAAATCACTTAATGCTATGGTTACTTGAATCTTATTTCCACTGATTAAATTATCCGTTAAATAAAGTTCTGGAGAGCCTTCTTCTTTTTGAGCAAAATAAAAGAATCCATCCTCTAATTTAATATAATAAAATCTATCATCCCAAGATAAAATATCATATCCTGGCCCAGTAGCTGAATTTCCATCGGTATCCATTACTATATAATATATTCCGTTGCTAGAATCGATTACGCCTTCAACTTCCACGGTAATCTCTAATTGATACTCGGTTTCCCCAGGTTCTGGTCCCGGTCCCTCCGGCCATCTTGCACATCCGGCTACTACCGCCATTATTCCTATTATCAATAAAATAATTATCGCTCTTTTCACTTTCATAATTCTCATAAAATCGCCTCTCTACGACTAAAGTTTCCCAAAGGTGCCAGGCACCTTTGGGAAACTTTAGTCTAATTTAATGCCGCTTCGGACATTTCCTTCTACTTCTAATCTTTCGCTGTCAATATAAAAGACGGCTTTATCGCCAGTAATCCATCTACCGGCTTCTTCTTCTATTCTTACTTTCCCCACTAAAGTTATTTTCTGTTCTTTATCATTATAAACTGCTTCCTCAGCAGTGATGGTGTAATCTTTCTTTAAAATCTTTACTTCTCCAGTGGCGGTTAAATCCTGGGTATCAGTAAAAATCTCCAAGTTGTTACAATTCCAGGTAATATTGTCTTCTTTGTCTTTTTTATCTTTTCGCTCCTGAACCAATATTACTTTTTCTTGAAAGATATATTTTTTATCATTGAGAAAAGCTTCAAGGGTTTCGCCGGTAATAGTGATATCGCTCTGGACTAATTTTATATTACCCTTTATCTGGCCAATCTTTTTATCTACATCAAAATCAGCTTCTTGAGCAGTTAGAGTGATATCTTCCTGGGTGATAATGACATTGCCTTTAAAGATCATCTTATCCGTGCTTTTATCATAAGTTACATTATCTGCCTGAATATTTACTACTGATTCTTTTTTTTCTTCCTGGGCAGAAGCACAAAATGATAAAAATATAATAAGAGATAAGCTAATAAATGTTAATAGAAACCTATTAAAATAGAATTTTTTACAATTTTTCATTGTGCATAAAAACTCCTTTCAATTTAGTTAGTTGGTTAGCTAGTTAAGATAGAGATAAAAACCAGTTACCCAGTTAGCCGGTTTGCCAGTTAAAGATGAGAAATACAAGATTAAATAATTGCCCAATTGACCGATTAAGATAAGAATAAAGATTAGGAAATTAATTCACTAATTGCCCAATTAGAGATAAGAAATACAGGAAGTGAAATTATTCGATTTTAAAAGTTACTTTTACATTCCCCTGTAATTCAAGTTTATTTAGTTCAACATCACTCATCAGCCAGTCGGCGGTAATATTATTTTCTTTTACTGTTAGCTCAACCGGTTCCAGACTGGCTAAGGTCTCCTCTTGCGAATCCCAGTAAAACCTTTCCCCTTTTAGGATATCCCCTTCTTCAGTCTCGATAATTACTTCTCCCACCAATTCCATGCTCTTGCTTCCCATATCGGCAATACATTTATTAAGCTTAATATTTAGATATGGTTCATTATCTTTAAAGATAACCGCTTTTTTAATTTTTTCAAAGATAGTTTTTTTTCTGTCTTCTGCTAAAGATATTTTATCGGCTTCTATCTCCCATTCTTTTTCCCCGGCTTTAACTCCTACCACTGTCCCTTTTTCTATTTTAACCGGGGCTTCATTTACTTCGATATCTTCTTCCTCAAATTCTTCAATCTCTTCTTCTGTCTGAACCGTACCCCCATCTTTCCCCTTATTATAAATAAAATAAAAAGAAAGGGCTACAGCCAGAATTATTATTAAAATAATCCATGAATATCTTTGTTTAAGCATATTATAATAATATCATTAAAGTCCCAAAGATAAAAGCATTTCATCCCATAAAGTATCTTTAGAAAAATTAGTATAGTTATAATAATAATGGTAAGCAATATAGGGAAAGTAGATAGAAAGGCCTTTGGAGCCACTTACGCTTCCGCCACTATATCCCGATTTTATTACTGCATAATTTAAAGTCTGTTGAATGTTTAAGGCAATGTTTTTGACTTCAAGGCTATTTGAATAAGCTAATAATTGATTACAAAAATCATATAAATCAATAAAATCCCAATCACCATAATACTGACTGGAATTAGCAGCATTTAAGTAATTATATTTTGGTGTCAGATTATCACTCATTATAGTTAGGGCTAAAGCGGATAGCTGATCAGTCAAAGTATCCATATAACTTAGGTCAATTGCTGATTGGGTGACATTAGCATAAGGATAAGAAAAAATATATTTATTAACAATATCAACTGCTAATTGCTCTGCAGGCATAAGAGGATTGCCCACCAATTCTCCCAGAATGGTATCATAAGGCCAGCCATCTCCAGGTTCATTCTCTTCTGAGGCAACCAAGATATCGGCATAATCTTTTATCTGATAAGCCACCTCAGTCATAGCCATGAAACACGCATCCATTCCCACAATATCAATCTTTTTCCCCATTTGAGCATTAATGACAGAGAGGGAATATTCTAACTCGGGCATAGTTATTTTGTCTCCTCCACTGGTATCATCCCAGGCAATATCTTTGGTGAGGTTTAAGGATCGGAACCCTCCTCCATGATTCCAGATTACCAGCAAATATTTTTTAGCCGGGTAATTAGTTACTGCCCAATTAGTAAAATCGACTAAGGTCTGAGGGTCACCCATATTAAGTTCACCCAAATCACTTTTTAATTGAGAATTTATCTGAACCGCGTCAAAATCCTGAGTGATATAATACCTTCGAGTATTAGTCCAATTGCCATTAGATATATCATCAGCATAACCTTCATTATTGGCAGCTAATACACTATAAGGGATTCGGTCTACCTGAACTACAATGTTTACATCAGAAGTTGAGCCGACCATTTCCATTTCATTAATATCATCGATACCAGCACTCTCTAAATTATTATCAGAATCAAGGTAAATCATTACTGTCCATTCAGTAGTGTTGTTAATCGGCGGGAATAGAAAACAACCAGTGAGACCGATGGATAAGATCATTAGAATAAAAATTATTATATATTTATTGTTCATAAATTGTTACTCCTCTTTTTTTGGTTAGTTGGTTAGCTGGTTAAGATTAAGATAAATATCAGTTAACCAGTCAATATAGTCGTTAGTATTAAATATAAGTTATCAGTTGACGGTTTTTAGATTTTTATTCATTAGCTATTAGTTTATGATATTCTCTGTCATTGCGAGCTCTGATTTATCAGAGCGTGGCAATCTCGGTTTAGGATTGCTTCCCCTGCTTTCGCAGGGGCAGGCTTGCGATGCTCCTTGCAACGACAAAAAATAAAAATGGATACTTATACCGACATTGCAAATTTATTTTTTGTTATTTTAAATAATATAGCATATAATCGATACGAAGTCGAAAAAATATAGATAATTGACCAATTCACCAATTGACCAATTGACCGATTGCCCAATTATTTTAGTATATAGTATGTGGTATATAATATAGTGAAGAAAATACTGAAGATAGATACAAGATTATTTAATTTACCAATTAGGATAAAAATAAAGATTAGGAAATTAATTGACCGGTCGGTTTAGCAATATAAAAAATACAACTTCCAAGGCAGATTGTGCGTCTAAAAAATGGTTTTTAAAAAAAATTTAAAAAAATTTAAAAAAAAAGAAGGATTTTTAAAAACTATATGGTATTATAAATATAAATATAAATGTATTATTAACATAATATAACATGTATAATAAAATAATTGAAGAAAGGAGGATAATTTAAAACAACTTACCAAAGGAGGTAAATTTTCATGAAAAAGAATGTTCTAATAAAAGGTATTTTAGTATTAGTAGTAATTGCATTTTTGTCACTCGCATTTACAGGATGTGCGCCTACCACAGGAACAGTTTACATTATTGTTACAGGTGGTTGGGTATATGACATTTACATGGATTACAACCAAAAATTCTGGTCAGCTGCACCAGGTACTTATACACTATTCAACGTTCCCATAGGAACTCATTTCTTCGAAGCAATTGATACCTGGGGATGGACTTGGGGTTATGATTCTGCTACACAATACATAGCTGGTGGGGTAAATTATGTATATCTTAATCCTTGATTTTTAGCTCAATCTTATGGATATCTACAAAGTAATATAACAAAGAATTAAGTATGAAAAAATTAAAAAAGACAGACTGCTCTTAATCTATATTTTTCGGATGAAAGTAGTCTGTCTTTCCTTTCCTAAATAAATATTTTTCTAAAAAGAAAAGAGGTTTTTTGAAATACTATCGAATATTGGTTATTATAAGACAACAATATTTCATAAATAAAGGTTATGAATTATGCATAATCAAAGATTACTGAATAAAAACTTTTTAATCTTGCTGACGATTCTAATGTTAAGCTCATTATTACACTCCGGATGCGGGGGAACCACTTCACCTCCCATCACTGTTAATAAGACAATATACCGCGCTTACTGCGTGGGGGTGGGGGATTATACCTACTTCCCCGATAGTTATGGGAATATCGACCTTCCCGGTCCGCCTTATGATGTAAACAGAATATGTTATACTCTTAGCAAATGTCGATTTGGGACATCAAATACCGAATTTTCGGAAATCTGGTATACCACTGATTGGTCTGCTACAAAATCAGCCATCTTGCAGGGAATTGCCAATGTTTTCTCTGAAGCAGATTATAATGATATTTCTTATTTTTATTTTAGTGGCCACGGAATTTGGGGAAATAATATTTCCTATCTTTGTCCAACTGAAGCAAATTATTACGCGCCTATGTCCACTTATATCAGTATAGATGAATTAGAAGCTGCTTTAAGCGCAATTCCAGGTATAAAAATTGTTTTCCTTGATTCTTGTTATTCAGGCGGATTTATTGGAAAAGCAATAGATGTAACAGCAGCCTCTAAAGAAAAATTAGAATTTTTTAATGATGAGGTTATTAACGTCTTTTCCCAAGCCCAATCCAAAGGACTGCTTACTACTAATAAATATAAAGTTTTGACTTCTTGCCATTACTACCAGGAATGTTGGGAAATACAACCAGAAGAAGGCGACCCTTTTGGAGTATTTACCATGGCTTTATGTGATGGTTGTGGTTATTCCGGTAGTTACCCGGCAGATACTAACTTTAATACACAAGTCAGTTTACAGGAAGCATATCTTTATGTAAGAGATTGGGTTTTTTCTTACGGAGTTATCCAGGATGTGCAAGTCTACCCCAACAATTCACCTTTTACGATTGTGGAATATTAATTTGGTTAGCTGGTTAGTTAGTTAATTAGTTATCTGGTTACCCGGTTTACCGGTTAACCAGTTAATTTAATTCATATATGTGGGTAGAAATGCTTTAGATTCCTGCTTTCGCGGGAATGACATAAAGAGACGCGGGAATGACGGAAAAACAGACGGGTTTGATATCTACCTGTGCGTGTACGCACGCAGACAGGAAACAAGCCCCTACATTTACATAGGCAGGCGAGACGCCTGTCCTCCGGTTTTATATAGATTATTGAGGGCCTATACAATACGCCCCTACTTCTAACTTGCAACCTGCAACCTGTATTTTAACTGGCCAACTGTAAAAAAAAGGCAGACACAGGGTCTGCCCCTACATATTTTGCATTATATTATATACTGATTTGGCCTCTGACTTTCAGTTCACAAAATTCTTTGTTCTTTCCTAACTATTCACTAACGACTAATTCACTGTACCAACGCTATTACCGTAGTATCATCTTTAACCTGCAGGAACATTTCGCTTCCCTCTTCTATTTTTACATTTTTACCTGGGACTAAAGCCCCAAAAATTAATCCCACGGGATTACTTAAGATAATTAATCCTAAAATTCCTGCTCCTATTGCTACATATAATCTCTTATTTTCTTCTTCTGCCTTTTCTCCTAATATTAAACTAAGAGAAGTCCCGTCTAAAGTTGAAATTGATTTAAATTCTATCTCTAACTTCCCGGGTCGAGATAAAAGGGTAGCTTTCTTAGCCTTAATTATTTCGCCTACCCCTTCAGAATTGGCGGGAATAATTAATTTATTATCTATAAATACATTTTCAGCTATTTGGAAATTAAATGTTTCACCGGATTTATTATTTTTAGAGCTTAGAGCACTTAAAAAACGGATAGGTACCAAGGTCCCGGCAGGAATTAACACTTCTTCAACCAGCGGTTTACCCTCTTTGAAACAAACTCCAAAAATACTCTCTGCCCTCATAGCCAGGACATCATCCGATGTTTTACCAAATAACACATTTTCTAAATTTTCTATTTTAACAATTAAAGGTTCCGAGGTAATTTTTTCTTCTAATATCCACTGAGAGGCATTGATTTTGAAGATTACGGAAGGGTCTTCCGGGGTTCCCGAAATTATAAATTCTTTTAGCTGTTTTGCTCTACTAGTAATTGTTCCGGGGAGAGTTCGGCCTACTAATTCTTTTTCTAAATATTCTACCCGCTCAATTAAAGGTTTTTCCTGGGTTGTTCCATAGATAGCCATTTCTATCTGCGATAAATCTTCCAATAAGGTCGCCTGAGAGGCCTCGGCCGCCCAGGAAAATTGAGCTAATACTGAAGTGAAGATAAAAGCTGTTATTAAAATAAGAGAAAATGATTTTTTAAATAACATTTAAGGTCACCTACCTTTATTATTGGTTAGCTGGTTAGTTAGTTACCTGGTTAATTGGTTAAGATAAAGATATAAAGACTGTTAGTTAGTTGGTTACTTGGTTAATTAGTTTGTAAATAAATTACAAATAAATTAAATAACTACTAAAACAACTAACAGTCTTAATCTTTATTTTTATTTTTTTCTTAACCGATTAACTAAGTAACCAACTAACCAAATAACTAATTAGATTATAATATGATTCTCTAATTTCCGCAAATATTTTCCCAAAAAAAAATAACCCCCAGAAAAATTTCTGAGGGTTATTTTGGAAAATCACACTAAGCTTTTACAATTAGAAGCTTACTGCGAGTTCTGCGGTTAAAGTACCAGCAGTACCAGAAATGACCATATCACCATAATCATTGATATCATCATCCCAATCATTCATTTCAAAACCAACGGTTAAGTCAGTATTTTCAGCTAAAGCATAAGCTAACTGTACTTCAGCACTCCAGAAAGCAGTACTATCACTATCAACTCTTCCTTCTACTGTAAGATCCATATCCTCAGCTAAATCATACTCTAAAGTAGCTACACCGGCATAGGTAGCAGCAGGATAATCATATTGAACTGCACCGCTTAAGACATAATCATCAGCTAATGGATAGTTCATGTAGTTAGCATCTATGGTAGCTGTGGTCAATAACACATCATAAGAAACACCTAATCCTGCAGTTTCTGAGGTATCAGCATCAACTGTGTAGAGTAAATCTACTTCTGCTTCATGAGTTTGGACTGCCATAGCTGTATCCATATCGTAGGTCCAGCCTAATGTTACACCAACTTCGTCGGTTAATGGATAAGTAGCTTCTATACCACCACCAAATCTATCAGCAGTAAATCCACCAGTTGATGGAACAAATCCAGCTTGTACATAATGAGCATCTATTGCCAAACCGAGGTCGTCTAATGCAGTATCAAGAGTTAATGCGCCTGCATAAGTTAATGCGGTACCGTAGAATACACCGGCTTCAACAGCAATAGCTGCTTCATCTTCATCGCCCAAGTTAAATGCTAAGTCTAAACTACCAGCATAACCAGAAGCTAATACATCGTAAGAACCGGTAATACCAACAGCTACTTCATCTTCATCGCCAAGAGCAAAGCCAACGTTTGCCACATAGTAATCTTCTACGTCTCCAAATAGAGTCCAGTTACCGAGATCATTTTCGGTATCCCAAACCCAGGTAGCTAAGAATCCATCAAATTCTTCAAGGGTATCAAAGTCATATACTAATCCCAATCCTATGGTAGCTGGTTCAACTTCGCCTACTCTCAATTGTAAATCTGCACCTTGATAGTCAACAAAGAAACTACCCCAGGTTACTACAGGTGCTCCACCGAAAATGTCTTCAACTTCTACAGAAATACCAGCAGTAGTTTCATCATTAATGGTAGCTTCAATATTAATGTTTGTGTCATCTGTTAAAGTTGCGGCAGCCATTGGAACTACAACCTTTTCATAACTTGCAGTAAAGTCACCACTTATCACAACTGGTTCAAAGAAGGTATCCAATTTGGCTACGGTTGTCTCTAAGGCAGCGATTGCTTCTGTGTTTGCACCTAAGGAAGCTTCTAAGTCAGCTACGGTTACGCCCAAGCTGGCTAATTCGTCAGCAAATTCGATGGCTAATTTCTCTAATATTGCTACATCATCAGCGGAAGCAAAGTCCATACCTTCAACATAAGCCAATGCTTTGGCTACCGCTTCAGCAAATTCGTAACGAGTTAGAGATTTTGCTCCACCAAAGGTACCGTCAGGATAACCTACGATAACACCCTTTGCGGCTAAGCTTTGGACTGAATCATATGCCCAATGATTTAAAGGAACATCTACAAAAGGATTAGCAAATACAGGAAGAGCGAAAGCCAAAACTAATACTAATACTAATGCTAATTTTTTCATTTTTTTCTCCTTGGTTTTTTTATATTTCCAGTCAGCTTTATTTTAAGGAGTATCTATTAATTGAGTATCCAAAGTTCCCTCACTAATATTTTCTCTTTTTAAATTGCTAACTGGTTTTTATATCATCTTTTATTTAAATTAAAGCAGGTCCAAGAATTTTTTCACCTCCTTTCTCCCTACTTTAACCAATCTTAGATGATATACTTGTATATCATTTTTACATATCATGTATATATACTACATCGATGTTTAAAAATCCTTCTTTTTTTTGAAAATATTTTAAAAAAGTTTATAAAATATTTAATATTTCCACAGGTGCATATTTTACACAATGTTTTTTATAAATAATCCACTATAATATTATAGTTCTATTGCTTTTATTATAATTGTTACTGTATTATAATGTCAAATAAATTTTCAAAACCCCCTACTAAAATTTTACACTATCTGTATCTGTTTAGTTAGCTAGTTAGTTGGTTAACTGGTTAGTTGGTTAAGAAAATACAATGAAGAAACCAGAAGCCAGAATAAAATACAGTAATAAGTGATGAGTAATAAGTAATGTGTGGCAAGTGATAAGTTTCGAGTTGCAAGTTTAAAAAAGCCTTTATTCACTGTAAACTGAAAACCAGTTTTGCATCTTGTATTTGTATTTTTAACCAGTTAACCAACTAACTAGCTAACTAGCTAACCAAATTATCTTGTATTTTAACTAACGACTAATTTAGAAGTTAGAGGTTTAAAGAAGAAATGGGTTTGGCTTCCATCCTCACTCTCAGGGGACCCGTACTCCAGGTATCGTAAACCGAAATTAATGAAACTTTCATTGTTGTACCCGATTCTACAATAGTTTTAACTGTATCATATAAATTAACTGCGGATATAGTTCCTACAAAACTGGTTTTAGGGTCAGGAATTATCCCCTCTTTCACGGCAATAATATTCACTTTTCTTAGAAGAGATAAAAGTTTTTTTTCCACCTCACTATAAACTTCTGAACTTTCAATTTCCTCGGAAATAATTTCTTCATCTATTTTAAAGACTAACTTGTTCTCCAGGATGTTAAAATGTGCTACTATAGGTTCTCCTTTAATCACGTTTATAGAAGATAAAAGTCTTACTATCATCTCTTTATCACTGTCATATATCTTCTGTGCTACATTCTCAAATTCTTCTTGAGAAATAATAAATACTTGATTGGTACGCTCATCTTTTTTGGCACCCATAGCTAATACCTTATTGGAAGCTTCATTTAGGAATTTAAATAGAGCTTTCTTTATTTCTTCAATCGGCCTTTGTCCTTGAATAATAGTCAGCGCAATCTGTTCGTCCGACCCAAAAATAACCTCTCCTTCTCTAACCCAGGCAATTCCAGAGTAAAGGGCTTTTATGGTGGCATTTAATTCTTCTACTTCCTTATCCAGTTTCCCTTTTTCCTCTATCAATCCTTCTCTAATTATCAATAATTCTTCTAATTGATTTGTTTTGTTTTTTATGTCTTCAGATAATTTCTGATATTTCTCTTCTATTTCCTGTAATTGAGTAGTTTTTTCCTTTAGATCTTCTTTGGCAGAAGATAGCTGCATATTTCTTAACTCTACTTCCCGGGATAAGTTGGAGAGTTTTTCCTTTAATTCTTCCATTCCGAATAGGGCGGTTCTAACATCATTGGAGGAAATGGCAAGTATAGTTACTGTAATGATGGCAATCAAAATACCACTAATTATAGTAATAAATATAGCTGTATAATGGGGGCGCAAGCCAAAGATAGTTACTCTTTTTTTACCTATTTTAAGGCCTACCCAATCACCGATAAAGGCGATTAATCCGCTGATTATAATAAGAGTAGAAATTAAAATAAAACTGTACATGTCTTTCTTGGACTCCTTTCAGTCGTCCAATTAGTCGTTACCTGGTTAGTTGGTTAACTGGTTAACCGGATTAATTAGTTAGTAGGTCAATGTTAGTTTACCAGATTTTCTAACCAAAAAATATTAAAAATACTTAAAAATACTGTTGAATTTGTTCATTAATTTTTGTTGTTTTTGGGTAAGTTTTTACTTGTGATCTTAAATAAGTAATCAATTTATTAATTGACATAGATATTTTCTGTGCATGATTATAAATAGTTTTGAACTCTTCTTTATTAATATAGTTTAGGTCTAGAGAAATGTATAGATCGTTTTGAACTTCGGATATCGAAGCTCGAGATATTATTAAAAAATTTATAAATTCTTTTGTTGATCTTCTGTTAAATCCTTCAGCAATATTGGACATGATGGAAACTGAAGCTCTTCTCATTTGCGAAGTTAAACCATACAACTCCTCTTTTGGAAACCTTTTAGTTAGAGTATACATCCTGATAGTAAATTTTCTTGCTTCCTGCCAAATAGTCAGTTCTTCAAATAATTTTACAGTTGACATATAAATTTCCCTTTATTATATTATTAATTTCTTTCTTTTGTAAATTCCTAACCAATTAACTAATTAACTAGCTAACCAGCTAACTAATTCATAAATTAAATCTCTCCCCCAGATAGATCTTTCGGGTGATTTCACAATTGGCTACCTTCTGGGGAGTTCCTGAAGTCAGTATTTTCCCATTATGCATAATATAAGCTCTATCGGTAATTTTAAGGGTCTCTCTTACATTATGGTCGGTAATTAATATTCCTAACCCTTTCTTTTTTAGATAAGAAATTATTTCCTGAATATCATAAACCGCAATAGGGTCAACTCCGGTAAAGGGTTCGTCAAGCAGCATGAAAGAAGGTGAGCTGGTTAAAGTTCGGGCTATTTCCACCCGGCGTCTTTCTCCTCCGGAGAGCATATATCCTTTGTAATCAGCAAGATGTTCTATTTCCAGCTCCTTTAGCAATGAATAGCATTTTTCTTTCTGTTCATCTCTCTTAACTCCCAAAGATTCTAAAATTAGAAGGAGATTTTCTTCTACGGTAAGTTTACGAAAGATTGAGGGTTCCTGGGCTAAATACCCCAAGCCCATCCTGGCTCTTTGGAACATAGGAACTTTGGTGATTTCTTTACTATTAAAAGATACTTTTCCCTCATCCGGAGCTATTAAGCCCACTATAATATAAAAGGTAGTGGTCTTTCCTGCCCCATTTGGCCCTAAAAGACCTACTACCTCACCTTTATTAATTTCCAAGCTAATATCATCAACCACTCGTCTTTTTCGGTAAATTTTTATTAAATTCTCTGTCCTTATTCCCTGCACGATTAACTCCCTTAAATTGGTTAGTTGGTTAACTGGTTACTTAGTTAGCTGGTTATGAACACAGATGCAAGATACAAAGTAGTTTTTAGATAAAGAAAATTAGTTTACAGTTTTTAATTCTCAGTTTTCAGTAAGTAGGGCCGCATTGCTTGTTCCATTAACTGGTAAATTGGGTAACTTGCCAACCGACTAACTAGTTTTTATCTTAACTAACTAACCAATTAACCAGTTAGCTAACCAGCTAACTAAATTCAAACTGCAGTAAACATTAACTCAGCAAAGGCTACTAAATTATCATCCACATAGGCCTTTGCTTTAGCCTTACCAATTCCTCTTACCATCTTTACAATTTCTACTTTAATTATTAATTGGTCTCCGGGATAAACAGGTTTTTTAAAGCGAGCCTTATCGATACCGGCAAATAAGGGAATCTTCCCCTTGTTTTCTTCTTTGGAGAACATCAGTACTCCACCGGTTTGAGCCATAGCTTCAAGTATGAGAACTCCAGGCATCACCGGATGCCCCGGAAAATGTCCCTGAAAAAAGGGCTCATTTATGGTTACATTTTTCAACCCTACAATTTTATTTTCTTCCTGCTCCAATATTTTATCTACTAATAAAAAAGGATAACGATGGGGTAAAAGATTTAAAATTTTTCCTATGGATAATTTTTGTTTCATTGTGTTTTATCTTTTTCTTTCTGTTCTTCTTCTAATTTCCTATTAATCTCTGCTATTACATCCTGAGTAATATCTTCTCCTCCATAGAGAGCAATAGGATAATTTAAAATATCGGTCCCAGCTGGCACTTTTATCTCACTATTTAATATTAAATCATATTTCCCTTTATCTCCTACTGCCTTAATTGCTTCAATAATATCTGAATAACGAGCTGCCTGGTATGATTTTATCTCAGCAAGGATCTTCTCTTTAATTGGTGACCATTCTTTATTAAATTTATCTTCCAACTTTTTAAGTCCAGTTTCATCAAGTCCTTTACCTTGTTTATTTAATTCTTCCTGGCGTTTTTGAAGTTCTTCTCGTAAGTTTAAACTAAGTTGATTAATGTTTCGGGTATAAGGATGGTTAGATATAACTTCCGCCAGATTTACTAAACCTACCTTTCCCGCTGCTGCCTCAATATTTTGAAAACTTAAAAATAAAAAGACTACTACTGTAAACAATAGAATAAAAATTGCTTTATTCCCTATCCTTTTTTCTGCTACTTGCATTGTTTTCCTCCTTAATATATTAATTAGTTATCGCGTCAAAAATTAGTATCTCGTATCTAGTAAATCGTATCTCGTATTATAGCGTTTAGCGTATAAGTTTTTGTCATTGCGAGATTGCCACGCTCCGATAAATCGGAGCTCGCAATGACAGAGAGCATAATAAACACCAACTAAAAACTAGTCTTGCAATTTCCTTTCTAACCGGCCAACTTGCTGATTATTGAATTAGATTTAATTGGCAAATTGTAAACACTTGCATCTTGCAACTTGTAACTATTAGCTGAAGACCGATAAATGAAAACTTAATTTTACACGGAATATAGTATTTTTTTATTGTCTTATCCTTACACTTGCAGCTCACAACTATACGCTAAACGCTACCCGCTATACGCTATATTATATACTAACGACTAATTTAATCGGTAAATTGGTAAATTAGTTAATTAGTTAATGGTTAGTGAATATTTATTTAACTAATTAACCAGGTAACCAACTAACCAGCTAACTATTTAAAAAGTATGCCCCATACTAAAGTAAGTTTCGCCTTCTCCTTCTTCATTGATTCCATAGTCTAATCTAATTGGCCCAAGAGGAGTATCAAAACGGATACCTACTCCCCTGCCAAATTTTAAATCTTCTAAATTAATGCTTTGTTCGATCTCCCAGGCTTGACCCCAATCTGCAAAAAGCACTGCCTGGAAATTTTCAGCTAAAGGAAATCTGTACTCCGCATTAAATACCAAAGACTTATCTCCGGAAAATTCACCTAAATCATAACCTCTTAAAGTATTCATTCCTCCTACTTGATATGCTGCAAAAGAAGGTAAATCAGTATCCGCCATACCACCCATAGCCCGGAGAGCTAATACCCCCTTGCTTAAATTATCGGTTATCTTTTTAACACTGCCGATATCGACTACGTCTCCAATAAACTTAGTAGAAATATATGCTCTAAGAGTTAAATTGTATTTGGTAAAGTTATAATCTCCTCCTAAAAATCCTCCCGCTTTTTCTAAAGAAAAACTATGATACCAACCGGAAGTAGGTTCAAATACATTATCACGAGTATCATAAGAAAAAGTAGGTACAAAGCTATTAGTTAACCCTTCATTAGTATCTTCGGGTAGGGTTCCGGAAACTAGATCATAGGTTACTCTCTCGCTCTTTAATTCCAATCCTAATTTAACTGCATCGCTTACCTTCCTTCCGAAAATAAGCCTTCCTCCCAGTCTTTCTTCATCATATTCAGCAAGAATCACTTCTTCTTCCTTGTCTTCTTTGTGATTTATAGTATCATATACTTCAAAACCGAAGGAAGTAGGCGTGTCAGCTAACCAGGGTTCAAGGAAAGAAAGTTTATAAGTAGTCCTTCCTCCCAGTTCTATTTTGGCTTGTACTTTCTGTCCTCCTCCAAAAAGATTATTCTCCTCGTAACTAGTAAATCCCATAAGCCCCTCTTCGGAGTTATATCCTGCTCCAATACCAAATTTCCCTGTATTTTTCTCAATTACTTTTACAACTAAAACTATTGAATCTTCTTCGGCACCCGGTTCCAATTTCATACTTACATCTTCGAAGAATCCTAAGTTATAAATTTTCTGCAGGGATTTTTTTACTTTCTCAAAATTGAAGAGGTCACCGGGCTCAATATCAATTTCTCTGGTAATTACTTTTTCTTTGGTCTTGTCATTACCTTCAATTACTATCTTTTCCAGTCGGCCTTCGGAAATGTTTATCCATAATTTTCCTTCTTCATCAAAATTAATATCTTTAATATTAATTAAAAGATACCCACGGTCTTTATATAGTTGAGAAATACGATCAAGGTCGTTTTTTAGTATCTTCTGGCAAAAAATTTGCCCTTCTTGCAAAACCATTACTTCTCGCATCTCTTCTACGGAGACTACGGTATTACCTTCAATATTGATCTCTTTTATAGGCAAGTTCTCTATTACTTCAAAAACTACTTTGTAGCCGTCTCTGAATGATTCTAATTTTATTTTAACATCTTTAAAATAACCCAGATCATATACTGCTTTTAGATCTCTTTCTATATTTTCTTTGGAAAATACATCTCCCAGGTTAGAGGCAATTTGGGAAATTATTAAATCCTTAGAAATATTTTCATTCCCCTGGACCACTATAGCAGTTATCTTTCCTTGATTGTTTGCCTGTGCCTGAACTACGCTTAAACTGCTCAAAACAAATATTAAAGCTAAAATTCCAAATATGAGTATCTTGCTCCATTTATTCTTCCTCACTTTTTATTCCTCCCCTTGATTGGGGGTCAGGTCTCAACATTTGACATAACATTTTTTGCTGTCTTATTTAGGTGTAAGTTATGTCAAATGTTGAGACCTGACCCCATTTTTACATTTTTATTAAAATTCATATTGTAATTCAAATTTTAATTCAAATTCACCATCTTGCGAACCTACTGAACCTATTTGAGTACTTAAAGTTAAGTCATTTTCAAGCTTATATTCCAATTCCAGGTCACCTATTTCCATTTCAAATAAAGGCGCAGAATAAGATAAATAAAAATTTTCTGAAAAATACTTTCCTATTTTAAAGGCTAAGGTTTCTAAGGTAAAGCCAGGGAAAAAAACTAAATCAGAACCCTCTTCCTTTTTAAAGATTGTTTCAATTTTAAATTCATCTAAACCTAAGGAATTAGCAATTTCATCTTCTATCTGGTTTAAAAATCTTATGCTCAACCCCTGGGCTATTAAATTAACCATTTCTTCTTTTAAAATTGTTTCCATTTCTCCCTCGGTCAATCCGGCATAGTTTTTATTAAACATTAAAAGAGAAATTATTTCACTTTCAGTTAAGGTAGGAGAGGAACTAAGGGTAATCGTTGGTTGAGCAAGAATCCCGCTCACATTTAAAAAAACATCTATGTCATCAATTTCAGTCTTTGCTCTTAGATCTAAAATCATATCTTTCCCTATAGAATCAACAAATATTATTTTACCATCAGATACCCTGAACCTCTTATCTAAAAAAGTGGCATAGCCCTGTTTAATCTGTAATCCCCCGTTCAATTTGGGAGCAGATAGAGCTCCCTGAACTTTTACGCTTCCCGCTAATTTCAAATTAAAATCATTAGTTTTAGCCATAAAATCATTTAGAATTTTCACCTCAAGATCGATATCTCCTTTAAGGTTAATTAATTTAGATAAAAGCGCAGATGGATTCAAAGAGATATCTTTATTATTATCTTTCCAGTTCAGTTCTGCCTGAGAAAGAGTTAAAATTCCTTCTATATGAGGAGAAGTAAACTGGCCAGTCACCTTTGCTTTTAAATCAGCCTGAGCCTTGAAAATATCCTGGTATAGAATTTCCTCCTTATCACTCCATATATTAATACTTAAATCCTGAGGTTGCAAGTTTTTCAAAGCAAATTCTCCGGAAGTATACATCCTATATCGGTCAATCTGAAAATTCATATCTTTTATTTTAACTAAATTATCTTCTAATTGGAGTGAGACATTTAGGCCATTTATTTTAGCTGGAAATTGGTAAAGTTCTATTTCGCCGCCTGCAAGGGTGATATGTCCATTCAAAATCGGTTGGTTTAAAGTGCCAGAAACTTCTAATTCGGCATTAGTTAAGCCCTGGAGTTGTTTAATTTCTTCCTTGAAGAACATACTAATAAAACTTAAATCAGTATTTTCTAAAGTAAGGATGAAATCTATGGGAATATCGGCTAAGCTTGGGGTAACTTTTTCTCTTCCCATAAAAGAAAACTCATAAGGTATCTTGCCCTTTCCTTTTATTTGATGACCTCCTTTATCCATTGCAAATTGTTTAACCTCTAAAATATCCTGGTTGTATAGAGCTTCAAAGGTAAGATTATCAAAAATAAAATCCTGGAATCTCCCCTTTTCAACCTTTGCCGAGAAAGATATATCGGGTGAGTTGATATCTCCCGTGACCTCCGCCTTAAAGTTCATCATACCTTCAATTTTATCTTCTATACCAAAAAGATTAGACAATTGGCTCATATCCACATTATCTGCTGAGAGGTGAATATCTATATTTTTATTATCCTCATCAAGATTAATCCATCCCCCCGCTGTAAGCTCCCCTTTTCTCTGACTCAGTTTTAGCTGATTAATCCTTACCATAGAACCAATTTTTTCTAATTTTACTTCTATGGAGTTTAAAGCTACTCCTTCTAACTGGGCATCATTAATCAAGGCAGATAGATATAGGTCAGGAGAAGCATAATTACCTTTTATCTCCAGAGAGCCTGTGGCCTGCCCTCTAAATTTACTTATTAAATCTGATTCTACAAAATTTGATATTAAAGATGAAATATCTTGATTTAGGAAATTAACTCTCAAGTTTAGGGGGAAATCTTCTTCTAAATTTATTTCTCCCTGGGTATAGAGCTGGTTTTTCCCTAAATTCAAAACCATACTGTCAATTCCTATCTTATCATCCTCTAAAACAAAGATGAGATTCCCGGATTCTGCTTTAAGGCTAACTAAATTAATATCTTTTAACCCTAAATTACCGTGTGCATTTAATTTAGGCCAAATGCCTTCAATGATAATTTCTCCTTGAGCCAAACCGGATAGGGGCAAATCATAATTAAAAAGCTTTGCCAGATAGTTTATGTCTGCCTGTTCCACCTTGAAGGCAAGGCTCGTCTCAATATCATTTTTCTCAGAAAAATCAATATTTCCTTTGCTCTTAAAGATAATACCTTCATTTTTAAAAACAAGCTCTTCCAGCTTTAAACTATTGTTCTGATAATCTATCTTCCCTTCCAGATAATTAAAAGGTAATTCAGATATCTGTCCTTTTTCTGCTTCGATTTTACCTTTAATCTTTAAATTATCGGGCAGACCGCTCAACTCACCATTAAAACTGGCCAATCCTTTAATCTCTTGATAATTTAAGAATTCTCCCAGCTCTTCCAACTTAATTCCGCTAGTATTTACTTTCAAATTCATATAATTATTTTCAGCGATTATTCCTTCTGCTTTTAGAGAAAGAATTCCTGCTTCGTTTTTAATCTTTGCCTCAGTAGAAAGATTCACTTTCTCGCCTTGAGCAGCAATCCCTCTAATCTCAACTTTTCCCGATAATAATCCCCTCTTTAGATAATCCAGATGGAAAGATTTTAGAAAATCACTTTCTACGTCTACCTGTGCCAGGTTAAATAAAAGATTGTATTCGGGCAGTTCACTTTTCAGATTAATTCTACCTGTGCCCTCAATAATGCCTTCTCCAACCCCTGCTTTCAAATTTTTAAAATAAAAACCATCCTGGTCATAATAAAATTCTGTCTTTAGATGGGAAAAATCATATCCTTGAATCTCCCCTTGTTCGGTTAACAATTCACCCTGCATCTGAAAAATATCTTCTGAACCACTTACTTCAAATGATAGATTAGAGTTTCCCTTAGCTTGAAACTCCTGAGACAGAGATATATATTCTTTTAGCCCCTCTTCCAGGTCGCTTAATTTAAAATCATCTGATTTAACCCTTATATTGTAATTAAACTTATCAATATAAGTGAGATTGCCGGTTAGGGTAAAGGGGGAATTCTTATAAAGTGCGGTTACCTTTTCTATTATGGTTTCTTTGGAATCAAAGGTCGCTGAACCCTCAGCTTGTTTGAGTTCTATGCCGTCCAAAAAATCCGGAGATAGATCAACATCTCTTGCGGAGACCTGGCCATACCAGATAGTTTCTCCTTTAGTAGTATCTGAATCATTGGCCAGGTGGAGACTTAAATTAAACAACCCCCTTTTTAAATTGAAGGGCTTGGTTTCCGCAAAATAATATTGAAAATGAGTAACATCAGCATCTTTAAAAGTAAAATCGAGGGAATAATCTGCTCTATCAGCAAAGAAATATCCCTTTAGGGCAAGAGGAGCATTGTCTTCTTCCCTTAAACCTGAACAATCAAATTCAACTTTGGGTAAATTTCCCAGATAAAAATAACCATTTAAAGATTTTACTTTGGTTAAGAGGCTTTCTTCTTTAGTTACTCGATAGTCTTTGTAAGATAAATTTCCATTCTCAATATTTATTCTTTTAACTAAAAAGGAATTGGAAAAATCATTCTTACCAAAATTAAATTTTTCTATAAAATCAAAAATCCCCTGACTGTTTCTAATCAAAGTCACCCGGGGTTTAACCAGGGTGATATCTTTAATATTCAAAGCTGCTTTCCTTTTTAAAGCAGAGAGAATATCCAGATCATAATTGACAATTATTTCTTCTGCTTCAAAAAATAAATCTTCATCTTTTAATGAACTGTCTTTGAATACCTTAAAATTAGATAAAGTTATAGAACTAAGAGAGTAATTTTTAACTTTACCAATATAAATTCCCCGATCAATGGCATTTTCTATCGTAGAAATGATCTGACTTTTCAGCTCATTTTTAGCTTGATTACTCCGAACAGCAAAATAGCCTCCGGTAATTAGAACAACGAGAATCAGAGTAATTAATATTATTTTTGGAAAGGATTTTTTTGATTTCTTATCAGACATGAAACAATTCCCCGATTTGCCAATTGGCCGATTGACCAATTATATTAATTCACCAATTAAGATAAAGATTAAAATTAATTCATTAATTGACCGATTAAATTAGTCGTTAGTGAATAATATTAGAGCGTAAAGTGTAAAACTAAAAACGCAAAACCAAAACTTAAAATCTAAAATTGAAGAAAAAGTTTTGAATTTTGAATTATGGTTTTTCGCTTTTCGCTTTAAGTTTTCAGTTATCAGTTCACTATAAATAAATGCTTTTTAAACTTGCAACTATTTAATTGTCACACATTACTCATCACTTATCATGTATTTTTAACTATTTAACCAGGTAACCAAGTAACTAATTAACGGTTAACCAGTTAACCAATTTATTATATCATATATCCTATATAGGTTAAATGTAATTTTTAATCTATATTGTATTATTTTTAATTATTTGCTTCTTTTTCTTTTCTTTTCATCTTTTTCCATATCGCTAAGGCTTCTTCGGGAGTGTTCACTTTTACATCACCAAAGACATGAGGGTGCCTCCTGACGAATTTTTTTATTGCTCCGGTCAGTACATCAGAATAAGTAAATAAGCCTTTTTCCTGGGCAATTCCAATCTCCATAAGTATTACCATCAACAGGTCACCCAATTCTTCACACAGATTATCCTTACATTTAGACTTAACTGCCTGGGAAACCTCTTCAGCTTCTTCTAAAATATTGGGAGCCAGAGATTCTAAGGTCTGCTTTCTGTCCCAAAGGCAGCCTTTCGGCCCCCTCAATTTAACAATAATACTAATCATTTCTGCAAATAGTTCTTTCTCTTTTTCGTACATTTGTTCCTCCGTATTTGGTTAGTTGGTTAGTTAGTTACTTGGTTAGTTAGTTACTTGGTTAGATAGTTAAAAATACAAATACAAGATTAATTAGTCGTTAGTGAATAATATAGAGTGTAAAGTGTAAGGCTAAAAGCGTAAAACTATAAATTAAAATTCAAAATTATAGAAAAGATTTTAAGTTTTGAATAATGTTTTTTTACTTTTAGCTCTAACTTTTTAGTTTTATCTTGAACTGAAAACCAAGAACCGTAAACCGATAACCTTTGTTTTTCTTGTATTTAAAACCAGGTAACCAACTAACTGAGTAACTAGCTAACTAGCTAACTAATTTTATTTCGCCAAGTGTATTATAAATTCCTTCAAAAATTTCAAAATTTCTGCAGATTTAATCCCGGAAAGGTCAATTTTAGAAATTCCAGATAATCTATGTTCTTCCTTTATTAATCTTTGCTGATAAAAAGAAGGCAGCCTACTTAATTTAGCTTTTATCTTAACATTCTGCAGATATCTAAGAATTAACCTGTTTTCCTTTACCACCAATGAACTAATACCTAACTTTCTTAAAAATATCTTCAGATATATTATCTCTAATAAATTTCTTACCTCCTGGGGATAAATTCCATATCTGTCCCTCAGCTCCTCCTTTGCCCTCTCTAAACTTTCTAAATCTTTTATCTCAGCCAATTTCTTATAAATTAAGACCCTTTGTTTTAAATCAGGAATGTAACCTCCGCTAATATAGGCATCTATCTTTATGTCGATAACCGGGGTGATATCTTTTTTCTTTTCCTTTCCTTCTTCCTCTTCCCGTAATTCCTTAATCGCCTCTTCTAATAAGCGGCAATAAAGATTGAATCCAACCTCGCTTACAGAACCGTGCTGCTCTTTACCTAATAGATTACCTGCTCCACGAATCTCTAAATCTCGCATGGCTAATTTAAAACCGGAGCCTAACTCGCTGAACTCTTTAATAGCCTGTAATCTTTTTTTTGCAGTATCAGAAATAGAGCGATAGGAAGGATAAAGAAAATAAGCATAGGCACGTCGGTCAGTCCTCCCTACTCTCCCTCTTAGTTGGTAAAGCTGAGATAAGCCAAATTTATGGGCATCATCAATAATAATCGTATTGACATTAGGAATATCCAGGCCAATCTCTATAATGGTAGTACAAACTAAAATATCGTATTTCTTTTCTAAAAAATCAATCATTATATCTTCCAGCTGCTCTTCTACCATCTGTCCATGAGCAATTCCGATTCTGGCCTGAGGGAAGAGTCGATTCAAATCCCGGGCTATTTTCTGGATACTCCTTACTCGATTATGGACGAAGAATATTTGCCCCTCTCTGTCTAATTCTCTTCTTATAGCCTCTATAATCACTTTATCATCTCTTCTGCATATATAAGTAGCGATAGGGAATCTGTCTTCAGGAGGAGTGTTTATTACGCTTAAATCTCTGACTCCGATAAGCGACATATGCAGGGTACGGGGGATAGGCGTGGCAGTCAAGGTAAGAGAGTCAATACTTTCTTTTAATTTTTTTATTCTTTCTTTATGAAGGACTCCGAAACGCTGCTCTTCATCCACGATTAACAAGCCTAAATCCTTAAACCTGATGTCATTTTGAATTAACCGATGGGTTCCTATAATAATATCTACCTTCCCTTCTTCCAGGCCTTCGATTACTTTTTTCAGTTCCTGTTTGGTTCTAAAACGGGAGAGCATATCTATATTTATAGGGAAGGAACTCATCCTTTCCCGAAAATTATCATAATGTTGTTGAACCAGGATAGTGGTAGGCGCTAAGATTGCCACTTGTTTTCCGTCTAATACCGCCTTAAAGGCAGCTCTTATGGCTATCTCGGTTTTACCATAACCTACATCTCCGCAAACTAATCTCTCCATAGGTTTGACTATTTCCATATCAGCTTTAACCTCGGATAAAGCCTGTAATTGATCATAAGTCTCTTCAAAAGGAAAAGACATCTCCAGCTCTTGCTGCCAGTTATTATCTTTAGAAAAAGCAAAACCCCTGATTTCTTTGCGAGCAACATATAAATTATAAAGCTCCTGGGCTAATTTTTGAATTGACCTTTTTGCTTTTCCTTTAGCCTTTCCCCAGGAGACTCCTCCTAAACGGTAAATCTTGGGAGTTTTATCTTTAATACCTATATATTTATGAACTAAATTAAACTGGTCTATCGGGACATACAGTTTATCTCCTTGCGCGTATTCGATTAAAAGATAATCCTGTTTTACTCCTTTAATAGTTAAATTTACAATCCCTCTATATATGCCTATACCATGATCAATATGCACTACATAATCTCCCGGAGAGATATCCATTATAGTAGAAAAGGGTTCGCTCTTACGCCTGGTTAATTTATATCTTTTATTCCTTTCCTTGCCAAATATTTCCTGGTCAGTTATAAAAACTGTCTTAAGATCAGGAAGTCTGAATCCATAATTTAAGTAACCATAAGAAATGAAGATAGTTGATTTTAAATGAGCATATTCTTCTATCCTTCCTATAGTAAATCTTTCTACTCCTCTTTCCTCTAATATCTCCCCTAAGCGCTGGGCCCGTCCTTCATTCCTAACCAGAATAACAATATATTGTTTCTCTTTCTGCCACTTTTCTAAATCTTTAACAAATAGATCTAAATTTCCAAAATAAGAACTAATTTCCTGTCCTTCTAAAGTAAATTCTCTGATATCTTCTTTTCTCTCTTCCTGATTACCGGAAGTACCCTCTTTGTTTTCCTCCGGAAGATAGGTAAAATTAATTATTTTTTTAGATTTTAGTTTATCACATATCTCAGATTTAGTGATAAAATAAGAAGAAGGTGAGAAGATTAATTCCTTTTTATCTTGCTGTATTTTTTGGTAAATGTCTTCAACTTCTTCCTGAAACTCCTCCTCTTTTTCTTTGATTGATTCCGGGTCATTTTGCAATACTATCAGTTCCTCGGGAAGATAATCAAATATAGTGCTGTAATTATAATTAGATGAACCATCGGCAATTAATTCCCGAGAAGGAAGAAGGGTATAATCATTCAATTTAAGTATCGACCTTTGAGTGCTCAAATTAAAATACCTGATCGATTCTATCTGGTCTCCGAACAATTCTAATCGAAGAGGGTTTTCGCTGGTTACCGGGAAAAAATCGATAATCCCTCCCCGGCTGCTAAATTCGCCTTTTTCTTCAACTAACTCTACTGATCGATAATTTTGGTCTAATAGAATTTTCAAAAAATCTTCCTTTTTTAGGACATCTCCTACTTTTAATTTCCAACTCGTCTTCTTAAATTTTTGAGGAGAGGCTAATTTGGGCAGGAGGGCTTTAACATCAGCAATTAAAATAATCCTCTTTTTATTATTGTGGTCGTTCGTAGAAAGATGTTTCAGGATATTAATTCTTTGCTGGATTATCTGGGGATCAGAACTGATGTCTTCATAAGGGAGAACATCAAAAGAAGGAAAAAGAAAAATATTCTCTTCCTCGTTTTTAGACTTATTTAAAAAAGTACCTAAATCCTGGTATATCTTTAAGGCATCTTCCTGAGTATCGGTAATAATGAGGTAAGATTTTTTTAATTCTTCTGGTGAGGTTAAGGCAGAGATAAAAAAAGAACGAGCACTATCCTTCAGGCCGGAAAGTAAAATTTTGTTAATCAACTTTCCTTTTATTATTTTTATTATTTCTTCAAATTCCTTTGATTGCTTCCATAAAGACAGTATTCCCGATAAGCTCATTAAAATTCCTTTCAATTTAGTTAGCTGGTTAGTTGGTTACCTAGTTAATTGGTTTAAAATACAAGAAAAATACAGGTTTTCAGTTATTGGTTTTCAGTATGCAACTAAAAATTTTAAGCGAAAAGCGAAAAACCATAATTCAAAATTCAAAACTTTTCTTAGTTTTTAGATTTGAGTTATAGTTTTGGGTTTTTCGCTATATACTATATTATACTATACGCTAACATACACGATACTAATTTATTCTGGCTACTGGATTCTGGCTCCTAACTATTGATTTTTATCTTTTATTTTCTTAACTAAGTAACCATGTAACCAACTAACCAATTAACGACTAGTTACTATTTTGCTAAAACCGAAGCTAAATTATAAAGATTTTGTTTAATGGTTTTTTGTTGACTAAGGACTTCTTCTAAATCAGTTGCTTCAATCTTATTCCCGATTAATCCAATCATTTTAGAGGTTTCACCTTTTAATAGATATTCTACGGCTGCTGCCCCTAAGCGGCTGGCTAATATCCTATCAAAGGCAGAAGGGGAACCACCTCTTTGCAGATAACCTAAAATGGTAATCCGTGTTTCGTAACCAATTTTATCTTCTAAATACTTGCTTACTTCATCGGTTTTTCCTACTCCTTCGGCAATAACAATAATACAATGAGTCTTCCCTCTTTGATAACCCTTTTTTAATTTTAAACTAATTTCCGGTAAATTATAAGATATTTCCGGAACAAGAATTACTTCAACTCCTCCGGCAATTCCGCTCATCAGGGCTAAATAACCTGAATTTCTTCCCATAACTTCCACTACAAATGCCCTCTGATGAGAAGAAGCAGTATCTTTGATTTTGTCAATGGCATCAATAACTGTATTTAAGGCGGTATCTACACCTATAGCCATATCTGTTTTAGGCAGGTCATTATCGATAGTAGCCGGAATTCCGATAGTCTTCAGTCCTAAAGCGCTTAAATCCCGGGTTCCTCGTAAGGTACCATCCCCCCCGATAGTTACCAACCCATCAATATCGAATTCTTTAAGTTTTTGTAGAGCAATATCAAGACCTTCTTTAGTCTTAAATTTTTCACTGCGGGAAGTTTTAAGAACAGTTCCTCCTCTTTGCATAATTCCGCCTGTTGATACCTGATTCATAGGAGAAATTTGTCCTTCCATTAAACCGGCAAATCCTCTATTCACAGCAAATACCTCTAAATTATGGAATATTCCGGTTCGTACCACTGCTCGAATAGCAGCATTCATTCCCGGGGAGTCTCCCCCGCTGGTAAGAACAGCGATTCTTTTCATTTTCATAACAGTTTTACCTCCAATGCAATTGGTTAGTTAGTTAGTTAGTTGGTTAGTTGGTTAGTTAGTTGGTTAGTTAGTTTAGAATACAAGAGAAATCCTGGTTTTAGTTCATAGTTTATAGTTATCAGTATACAAAACTAAAAGCTGAAAGCGAAAAACTTAAAGACATAATTCAAAATTTAAATCCTGTTGTATAGTATATTAGTTGGTTTAAGATTAAATCCTAAACTAATTAACCAGGTAACCAAGTAACCAACTAACTAAGTACTACTTAAAATTCCAGCTGCTTCTTCCGGAGAAGTAGTGTTAATATAAAATCCTGTTCCCCATTCAAAACCGGCTATTTTGGTCAATCGAGGAATTATTTCTATATGCCAGTGATATTTCTTATCCAAATCCGACCATTCTCTGGTAGAAAATTCTTTAGAGGGTGCAGTATGAATTATAAAATTGTAAGGAGGATTATTTAGTTTTTTCTTTATCTTAGATAGAATTTCTTTCATTATTCTAGCTAAACTTAAAATATCATTATCGTTGATTTTCTCATAATAGGCATTATGATATTTTGGAAGTATCCAGGTTTCAAAGGGGAATCTGGCAGCAAAAGGCGAAATAGCCACATATTTTTCTGTTTCTTTTATCAATCTGTCTTTAGATTCTATCTCCTGTTTTATATAATCGCAGAAAATACATCTTCCGTTATGGTCAAAATATTCTTTCGCGCCATTTAACTCTTCTTTTACCCTTTTAGGGATAATAGGAGTACCGATTAGCTGAGAATGAGGATGCTCTAAAGATGCTCCTCCATCAATACCGTAATTCTTAAATATTAGAATATATTTTATCCTTTTATCCTTAGATAAATCTAAATATCTTTTCCGATAAGTTTTTAAGATTAAAACAATATTATCAACACTTAAATTATCAAAATCTTTATGATGATGAGGAGTTTCAATTATTACTTCGTGAGCTCCCAAACCGTTCATTTTTTTAAACATTCCTGCCTCTTTCAAGATTATTTCCCTCTCTTCCATCTTTAAAGCAGGATATTTATTTGCTACCACCCTTACTTTCCATCCCGGGCTATTTTCCGTAGTGCCTTTTTCTCGAAAAGCAAATATTTCAGGGGGTGTTTCACCTTCATTCCCTTCACAGAATCGCTTTGCTCCTCGCAATGACACTCGGTATTTTGTCATTGCGAGCGTTAGCGAAGCAATCTCAAAACTATCTTACCTTAGTTAACTTAGCACTAGTTAGCTGGTTACCTAGTTGGCTAGTTAAAAATACAAGAAAAATACAGGTTATCGGTTTACGGTTCTTGGTTTTCAGTTTAAGATAAAACTAATAACTAAAAACAAGTTTTTTATCTTGTACCTTGCATCTTGTAACCTGTATTTTAATTGGCAAACTGGTTAACCGGGTAACTGGATAACTAATATCCTATACGCTAAACGCTGTACGCTCCACGCTATATTGATATTGTATCTAATTACACTAGATTTGTCTATAAAAAAAGAGACATGTGAAGACATGTCCCTGAATTTTTACTAATTATCCTTGCTAGGGGCAGACACAAGGTCTGCCCCTACTATATTTTTTAGATAATATTCTTTATTTCAAAAGATTATCGATTAAGATACCTCTAATTTTCTGTTATATTTTCTCATAGCTTTCTCAAAGCCATCTTCTATTATTGTTTTTATTGCCTCAGTAGATAGTTGTATTACTTTCTTTATTTTATCCTTTTCATCACCATTAAAATTAGAAAGGACATAAGACACACAATCAAAATCAAAATTGAAGTTCACTAAAGGGTTGCCAATTCCTATTCTCAAACGGGGGATTTCTTCGCTGCCCAAATATTGCATAATCGACTCTATCCCCTTGTGACCGCCAGCACTCCCCTTTTTGCGAATCCTTACCTGACCCAATTCTAAATTCAGGTCATCATAAACTATTAATAAATCTTGAAGGGGTATTTTATAATAAGAAACTACTTTACTTACTGCTCTTCCGCTTAAATTCATAAAAGTTTGCGGCTTTACCAGAATTACTTTATGATTATTTATCATCCCCCGGGAAATTAAAGAATAATAAGATTTTACTTTCTTGAATTCTATTTCTATATCCTGGGCTAAACTATCAACTATTCTAAACCCTATATTGTGCCTGGTAAATTCATATTTTAAACCAGGGTTACCCAAGCCAACCACGACCTTCAATAAAACTCACTATCCTTTTATTGTTCTATTCTTTTTTAGGTACAGAAGAAGAGGGTTCTTCCTTTGTCTCAACTTTTTCTTCTCCCTTAGCTTCTTCTCCTTCTACCACTTCTTCTTCCTCTTCAACCACTTCTTCTACTTTGGCGGGAGGAACTACTGCTGCAATAATTTTATCTGGGTCAGTTAATACTTCAACACCTTCCGGAATTTCCATCTCTCCGATAGTAATATGATCGCCTACTTTAAGACTGGTAAGGTCGGCTTTTAAATTCTCTGGTACGTGGGAAGGTAAACATTCTATTTCTACTTTTCGTAATTCAACCTGTAGAATGCCTCCTTCTTTGACCCCGATAGGTTCGCCAATCAATTCAATATCGACTTCTAAGGTTAATTTTTCTTTTAAAGTTACTCCGTAAAAATCAACATGCACTATCTGTCTTTTTAACGAATTGTACTGGAAATCTTTAATTATTGCTAATCGGCTAACTTTTTTCGTCCCATCATTTATCTCTAAATCTATGAGTCCGTGCGTCTTAGCGGATAATATTTTTGACAATTCATTGGTTTTAACCTTTAATATTAAATTTTCTTTGTCATGGGGAGAATATAATACTCCAGGGACAATCCCCTCTCTTCTAAATTTCTTATTAATTTCCTTTCCTGTATTATCTCTTAATTCTACTTTTAATTTTGGTTTTTTCACCCTATTAACCTCCGGTTCAGTATTTCGTATATATTTTGTTAGTTGGTTACCTGGTTAGTTGGTTAGATAGTTGATTATTCATTCAAGAAATTGATATCAAACCAATTAACCCGGTAACTATAGACAACTTAATAAACTGCGTCTATTAAACATTAACTAAAAATTGTAAACTGATTTTCTTTATTTAAAAACAAAAAACGAATAACGAAAAACCAGTTTTCTATCTTAAATATGTTTTTCTAACTAGCTAACCAGGTAACCAGCTAACTAATTTAATTGATTAATTAAATTTTATTCTGTTTAAATAAAGTGCTTATTGATAAATTCTTATGAATTCTGTTAATGGCCTCAGCAAATATCTCTGCTACTGACAAAACCTTAATACCAGGTAAACACTTATAATTATCAACGGGAATGGTATTGGTTACCACTACTTCCTTAAATAGACCTTCATGAAAAGATTTTTCTATCCTTTCTTTTGCCGGACCGGCAAACACAGGATGAGTAGCACAAATATAAACCTTTTCTGCCCCAGCATTTAATAAGGCCTGGCTTCCTTTTATTATTGAAGCGGCTGTATCAATAATATCATCAACTATAATAGCCGTTTTACCTTTTACTTTTCCCACTATATGCATTATCTCTACATCGTCAAAAGACGACCTATATTTATCGATAATAGCAATCGGTTTTTTAAGACGCCCGGAAAATTCTCTTGCTCGAGCAGTTCCTCCTACATCGGGGGAAACTACCACTATTTTATCTAAATTCTTCTCTTTAAAATAACTCGATAATATGCTTACAGCTTCTAATTGATCTACAGGTATATCGAAAAATCCCTGGATCTGCCCAGCATGCAAATCCATAGTAAGCACCCTGTTTACTCCCGCAGAGACCAATAAATTTGCCACTAACTTTGCGGTAATAGGCTCACGAGGCTGGGTCTTCCTCTCCTGTCGGGCATAACCATAATAGGGTATTACCGCAGTAATTCTTCCCGCTGAAGCTCTCCTTAGAGCATCTATCATAATTAATAATTCCATAAGATATTCATTGGTGGGTGGACAGGTAGATTGAATTATAAAAACATCTTCACCTCTTACGCTCTCCTCAATCTTAACCTTAATTTCGCCATCAGGAAATCTGGAAACATCTGCCTTTCCTAAAGGAATATTTAAATACCTACATATCTCTTCTGCCAAATCTTTATTGGAATTACCAGCAAAAATTTTTAATACTCTTTTCTCATCAGGTATCAAAGTTTTATCATCCCCATTTTTTAAATTTATTATATAAAATTTTAATTTTTATTTTCCTTCTTTTTCTTTCTTCTTCTTTTGCCATCCGGAAATATTTTTTTGCCTGGAACGGGCAATAGCTAAATTGCCTGCTGGCACATCCTCGGTAATAGTTGAGCCAGCTCCGGTATAAGAATCTTTCCCTAATTTTACCGGTGCTACCAAAGAATTGTTGCTTCCGATAAATACTCCGTCTTCTATAACAGTTTTGTGTTTTTTCTCTCCGTCATAGTTACAGGTTATAGTCCCCGCTCCAATATTTACTCTTTTACCAATTGTGGTATCGCCAAGATAGGTTAAATGAGAGGCCTTGCTGCCTTCACCCATAATAGTTTTCTTTAATTCTACAAAATTTCCTATCTTTGCTCCTTTTTCCACGACAGTTTCGGGTCGCAAATGGGCATAAGGGCCAATATTTGCTCCTTCTTTAACGGTACTACTTTCTATTATTGAAGCCCAAACTCTAACTCCCTTTCTTATATCGGCATCAATTAGATGAGAGTATGGTCCGATAAGACAGCTACTTTTAATTTTAGTATCTTTTTCAATAATAGTGAAGGGATATATAATGCTATCCTGGCCGATTTTAACTCCCTGTTCTATAAAAGTATTGTTAGGATCAACTATAGTTACTCCTTGAAGCATCAAGTCTTGAAGAGTCTTTTGATATACTTTTTGGGAAGCATTAGCAAGATCTAATCGATTATTTATTCCTAATATTTCCGAATAATCTTTTACTATTATATTCCCTACAGTTAATCCTTCCCCTAATAATATCTTTACCGTATCAGTTAGGTAATACTCCCCTTGTTTATTATCTGTGGTAATCTTCTCTAAAACCTGAAACAGTTTTTCCTTCTTAAAACAGTAAATTCCACTGTTTATTTCGGTTATTTTCTTTTTCTCTAGAGATAAATCTGCCTCTTCGATTATCCCCTTTATTTCACCCTTTTTATCTCTAATAATTCTACCATAACTTTTAGGGGTTTTTAAAACAGTAGAGAGCAAGGTGCAGCAAAAATTATTAGCCTGGTGATATTTCAAAAGCTTTTTTAGAGTTTTAACCGTTAAAAAGGGGACATCGCCGGATAAAATCAGCACATCTCCTTTAAAAGCAGACAATAATTTTTCGGTTTGTAAAACTGCATGGGCAGTTCCTAACTGCTCCTTCTGTTCTACATACTCTATTTTATCACCAATTAATTCTCTTATCTTATAGCTTTTATAACCGACTATTAATATCTTTCTTTTTGCTTCGAGTCGATCAACTGTGTCTAATACATAATTTAAAATTGGTTTTCCTGCAAGATTATGAAGGACTTTGGGCAGATTAGATTTCATTCTCCTACCCTTACCTGCTGCCATAATAATTACGGCAGTATCGCTCATAATCATACCTCCAATAATTAGTCGTTAATTAAAATACAAGATGCAATTTTATTCAGTTACTTGGTTACTTAGTTAGCTGGTTAATTGGTTAGATAGTTAAAATGCAAGATAAGATAATTGACCGATATATTAGTTAATTAGGCTAATATTAATTCTTCAATATACTATAATTCCTCAACCATTAACTAGTTAACCATGTAACGAAGTAACAAATCTATATGGCTGGGGCGGAAGGATTCGAACCTTCGAATGCGGGATCCAAATTCCCGTGCCTTACCGCTTGGCTACGCCCCAAACCAGGATCTTTTATTCTTGTAACTTACTTAAAATAGACCTTCTTCTTTCTTCTCGGTTTCCTCTTCCGCTACTGTTTCTTCCGCTTCTTCTACTTTTTCTTCTACTTTAACTTGAGGAGTCTCTTCCAGTTCTCTGTTATAGACTTCTAAAACTGCGTTTTGTATCTTTTCTCTGATCTCAGTATTTATAGGATGGGCAATATCCTTATGATCTCCATTGGGGAGCCTTTTGCTAGGCATTGCTACAAACATGCCTTTATTGCCATCGATAACCCGTAAATCATGCACTACAAAAGAATCATCGAAAGTAATTGACACATACGCTCTTAATTTTCCTTCTGTTTCTATTTTTCTAAGTCTAACATCTGTAATTTCCACTTAATACACCGCCTTTTTTGTTTTCAATTTTAGTTTTTTAAAAATTAATACAATCAATTATATTCTCTATTTATAGCTGCTTCTTATGTATGTAATACATTCCTGCTGCACTACTACCAAACTTTTTTGTTTAATAAAATAAATCTAATCCTAACTATAACCTCCTAAACCTTCATTTTGACTAATTTACTCCAGATTTCTCACATAGCTGCTATTACCTCCCTGTTTCAGTAAATGTTTAAACATTTTTATTAAAAAATAAACACAGCAATAATAACTGCTGTGTTTCTGGAATAATCTATTTAATATTTATATTTTTCTCTTCTTGATAAATTATATCTGTCTTTATTTTCTGCAATGTTATTAGTCAGCACTGTTAATTCCCTGTTCTTTTCTGTAAGGTTTTAGTTGAAGAAATTATAACATGATAGAATTTTATTGTCAAAAAAAGTAGTAGTTAGCTGGTTAGTTGGTTAGTTAGTTAAAAAACAAATACAAGATTAAATAGTCGTTAGTATATATTATAGCGTAGAGCGTTTTGCGTATAGAATAGTTGTAGTATATAGTAAAGAAAAACCAGGGAAAAGAAGAAAAAATACAAAAGCTAGAATAAAATACAGTTATAAGTGATATGTAATGAGTAACGAGCTTATATTTTTAAGTTTATAAAAACTGATTACTTGCCACAAATGACTCATTACTATTTTTTTCTGTCTTCTGAATTCTGATTCCTGATTTTTATCTTTTATTTTCTTAACTAGATAACCAGGTAACCAACTAACCAGCTAACTAAATGGATACGATATACTATATACTACTTTCATAGACAGGCGTCTCGTATGTCTATGAAAGTTTTTTCCCCATCGCTATGCTTAGTTTGGCAAATTCTTCTAAAGTCAAGGTTTCTCCCCTCCGTTTCTTATCAATGTTAATTTCAGTTAAAATATCTTCTATTTCCGCTTTAGCGATCACTCTTTTAAAATAGTTAGACAAAGAATTAATCAATCTTTTTCTCCTTTGTTGAAAGGAAGCTCTAATAATATTAAAAAACAGTTTTTCATTACTTACTTGTATTTGTGGTTTTTTATAGATATCTAATTTTATTATCATCGAACTCACTTTGGGTTGGGGATAAAATACCGTATAAGGGACAATATGTACTTTTTGGGGTTGAGAGTAATATTGGGCAACAAGGGATAATATGCCATAATTCTTATTTCCTGCTTGGGCCATCAATCTTTCTCCTACCTCTTTCTGGACCAAAAATACGGCTAATCTTAAATATCGATTAAGTTCAAGAATCTGTCTTATTAAGGATATGGAGATATAGTAAGGAAGATTACCCACTATTTTTTCAATTTTTCCACCTTTTTTTCTTTTCTGCTCAAAAAAATTAATCAGATTAAAATTTATAATATCTTCAAAAATAATTTCTATATTATTAGAGGAGGAGAGACTTTCTTTTAAAAGGGGAGCTAATTTTTTATCTTTCTCAACAGATATAACCTGTTTGACCAAGGGAGATAATGCAGAGGTTAGAGTTCCAATACCTGTGCCAATTTCTAAAATACAATCTTTTTTATTCAATTTTAGTGAATTAATAATTATTTGTAAGGTGTTTTGATCTACTAAAAAATTTTGGCCTAATCTTTTTTTGCACTTAAAATCATATTTAGTAAGGAGCCTTCTAACTTCTGTAGGGGATGTTAATTTAGGATTGCTCATTTTTTACCTCGCTTAATTAGTCAATGTTCCGAGGCTTCAGTTAGCAGTGAATAGTATAGCGGGTAGTGTATATATTTGGTTAGTTGGTTACTTAGTTACCTGGTTTGTTAGTTAAAAATGCAAATGCAAAATTAATTAGCCAATTAGTTATTAGTTAGCCTGTTTGCTATTTTATCTGGTTAGATAACCTAAGATAAATCCTTAACCAATTAACCATTTAACCAAGTAACTAGCTAACGAATTTTGGAGCCGGCGATCTGAGTTGAACAGACAACCTACGGATTACGATTCCGTTGCTCTTCCAATTGAGCTACGCCGGCATCATATCCTCTTAAAAAAATGGTAGGCGGAACAGGACTTGAACCTGTGACCCCCTACATGTGAAGCAGGTGCTCTGCCAACTGAGCTATCCGCCCATTTTTTATAATAAATAAATGGTGCCCCCAAGGGGATTTGAACCCCTGTCGCCGCCGTGAAAGGGCGGTGTCCTGTCCCCTAGACGATGGGGGCATTTTTTTGATGGGCCGTGCAGGTCTCGAACCTGCGACCCTCTGATTAAGAGTCAGATGCTCTACCAACTGAGCTAACGGCCCTAAAAATATTTAAAATTAAAAAATTTTGCTTCTAAATGTTACTATATTTTTTACTACCTGTCAATAACTTAATTCGTATCTCGTATCTCGTGAATCGTATCTCGTACGTTAGCGTAGAGCGTATAGTTAAGAAAAAAGAAGATAAAAAAACAAAAGCAATGAATATTCTTTTCTCTTTCTTACTACTCCATTAAAGTTTACACTAACAGTCGTTAGTCGTTAGTATTAAATACAGGTTACAAGTTACAAGATGCAAGTTAATACAATTGACCGATAAATTAATTGCCCGATTCACCAATTTACCAATTGACCGATTAAGATAAGAACAAAGATTAGGAAATTAATTGCCCGATTCACCAATTTACCAATTGACCGATTAAGATAAGAACAAAGATTAGGAAATTAATTGCCCGATTCACCAATTTACCAGTTAATTTAGTCGTTAGTAAAACAAATTATTAGTCTATCGCACTTAATACTCTCTATCCTCTTCGGGAATTCGGGCTAAATTTTCAAATTTTGCATATTCTTTTACGAAAGCTAAATCTATTTGACCTGTAGGACCATTTCTCTGTTTGCTAATAATTACCTCAGCAATGCCCTTCCTATCTGTTTTTGGCTTATAATATTCCTCTCGGTATAAAAAAACAACCAAATCAGCATCCTGCTCAATTGCCCCACTCTCTCTTAAATCAGAAAGACGTGGTTTTCTTTCAGTTCTTTGTTCCACCGCTCTGGATAATTGGGAAACTGCTATTAACGGAACATTTAATTCTCTCGCTAAACCTTTAAGAGAACGAGAAATTTCTGAAATCTCCTGCTGTCTATTTTCTACTCTGCCAGAACTTGTAATAAGCTGTAAATAATCTATTATTACTAAACCAAGATTGGCTTGAGCTTTTAATCTCCTGGCTTTAGCCTTAATCTCTAAACAAGTAATCCCGGCTGTATCATCAATAAAAATGGGGGCAGAAGCTAGTCGACCTGCTGCCATAGAAAGTGTAGGCCAATCTGATTCTGCTAATCGTCCTTTTCTCAAATTATGGGCATCAACCCGAGCCTCTGAACAAAGCATCCTTTGAACTAATTGAGATTTTGACATTTCTAAGCTAAAAAGGGCTACCGGTATATTTTTCGAGACTGCTATATACTGGGCAATATTCATACAAAAAGCTGTTTTACCCATTCCAGGCCTACCGGCAATAACAATAAGCTCGGAGGGCTGAAATCCGGTAGTAATATCATCAAATTCGTTAAATCCACTGGGAATCCCGGTAATAAATTCATCTCTATGATATAGATTTTCAATCTTCTCAAAACTATCCTGAAGTATCTCCTTAATAGGAACGAAAGACTGCCCTAAATTTCTCTCTGAAACCTCAAAAATCAAATGCTCTGCTTTATCCAGCAAAATTTTAGCATCTTCTTTTTCCTCGTAACCCATAGAAATAATTTTAGTAGCATTATTAATTAAGTTACGCAAAATCGATTTTTCTTCGATAATTTTGACGTAGTGCTCAATATTTGCTGCAGTAGGGACACTATTAATTAAATTGGTTAGGTAGGTAACTCCCCCAATCTCTTCTAATAAATTTATCCTATTTAATTCCTCGGTTAAAGTAACTAAATCAACACCTCTGCTCTTTTCAAACAGTTCAAGAATACACTTAAAGATAATCTGGTGAGATTTTTTGTAAAAATCTTCAGGTCTTAAAATATCCACACTATGCAAAATAGCATCTTCCTGAAGCAACATTGAACCTAAAGCAGCCTGTTCTGCACTAATATTTTGAGGAGGATTCCTGCCTAATTCCATTTGCTTTTCTCCGTATTTAGTTAGTTGGTTACCTGGTTAGCTAGTTAACTCGTTAGGGAAGTAAATTACAAGACATAAGACAAATTAGTTGACCAGTTTACTAGTTTATCAATCAATTTAGTTAATTAGTTTTCTATTTAGCCAGTTAGCGGTTGGTTAACTGATTCTCCGATTGTCCAATTATTTTCATCGCTCGTATTTTGTATATATTATACCCAAAAATAAAAGCGAAAAACCATAATTCAAAATTCTTAACTTTTTTTGTATATTGTATCGCTATCGCGTTCGTATTTAAATGACAAAAAGAGAAAAGCTTACAATTCGGAATATACAACTATTTACTTGTCTTGTCACATATTACTCATCACTGTTTCTCTATGTCCACTGGCTCCTGGATTCTGGCTCCTGACTACTGATTTCTATCTTTTATTTTCTTAACTAGTTAACCAGGTAACTAAATGTATTCGCTAAACGCTATCCTCTAGAATACGATATACCCTTATTATATACTAAATTATTCCTCTTTTGTATCCTCTGTTTCCTGCTCAGATGCGGAATCAGAAATTAAATTAACTTTAATTTGAGGAGTTACATCTTTATATAAATTAACCGGTACAGTATGAACACCCAATTTTTTTAAGGATTCTTTTAAATTAAGTTTCTTTTTATCTAATTCAATTCCGTGTTCCCTTAATAAAGCTTCTACAATATCTTTGCTGGTTACAGAACCGAAAAGCTTCCCTTCTTCCCCAGCTTTAACTTTAATTTCCAGGGAGATATTATTAATTTTTTCTGCTAATTCCTTAACTTCCTTCAACTCTCCCTCTCTTTGTTCTGCTTCTCGTTTCTTTAAATATTCTATTTGTTTAAAATTACCTATGGTAAAAGAAATTGCTTTACCTTGGGGAATCAAAAAATTACGGGCAAAGCCGTCGCTTACTTCAACTACATCTCCTACTTGTCCAATTTTTTCCATATTTTGTTTCAAAATTATTTTCATATTTTAAGCCTCCCTACTCTATTCTCTATTTATTATAAATTCTTCTACTGCTTTTAGCAAGATATTTTAATTAATTAGTTAATTAGTTAGATAGTTAGATAGTTAATTGGTTAGTTGGTTAAGAAAACTGGTTTTTCGTTATTCCTTTTTTGTTTTTAGATGAGATTACCCCACCCTGATAAATCAGGGCTTGCAATGACATTCTAATAGATTCCCGCTTGCGCGGGAATGACAGAATTGAGAAAAAATCTGTAAGCCACAACATAGGTCTCACAACCCAATCAACTGGTAAACTGGTTAACCGGGTAACTGAATAACTAATATCCTATCCGATAAATACTATACACTCTACGCTAATCCTCTTAACTAGCTAACCAGATGACCAACTAACCAGCTAACAAATGTATACGCTTTACGCTAATATACTAAATACTATTCACTATTTACTAACGACTAATTTAGTCTTTTTTAGCAACAAGTAATCTTCTAAAATCTACCCAGATATCTAACATAGCTGCCCAGGTAGCAATCTGGGATAAAAGGGGTTGAAAACATACTAAAATATATACAACCCACTTTAAAAAACTTTTAATTTTAAACTGCTCTAATATAAAACTTGTTAAAGAAAGACCGTAGATTAAAAATACTACTGTAAAAAATACTTGTATATTCACTCCAATTTTATTTAGAAGAGGAATCTCATACTTTGCTCCTAAAAATATTAAAATTACCCCAAAAAAATAACTCCAGAAAAAAGACTTTGGAGCTTTCCAATTAGAAAAGGGTGTAAAATCCGCTAACTTATATCCAAACCTCTTCAAAACTAACCGAACTACCCAATAATTTAGAATAGTATCAAAAATTGAAGCAAGAATAAGCATTGCGGGGAATGCTATCCGAACAATACTAAAAGTTTGAGTTAAGGAATCTTTCAGGGAAGATATTTGTTCCGGAGATAATCCCATACTGTTATAAAAATTCAAAGATTGAGTTATAATTCTGTCTATCTCTTCTACATCAAATAATACGGGATTAAAATCCGAAACCCAAAAGCCGATTAAAAGGATTAAACCTTTAGAAACAAGAGAAGCTATGCTTCCAATGATAATAATATCTGTTAAAGATAATCCTTTTTTTATGCCAAAACCTAAAGTTAGCCCCAATATTCCAAAACCTAATAGAACCATAAGCCCTTGCAAGGGACCAGCTAGAATAGTTACCAAAATCCCTGATATAAAAGTTGAGATAATGGCAAACTTTATGCTATGGCGTAAACATAAAATTATAATCGGGAGAGGGCACAAAAAACTAACAAACGTACCTAATAAGGGGATATATATACTAATAATAAATAAAACAGCAGTAATTGCTGCTAAAAATGCACCCTCAACTACCGATTTAGTTGGAATTCGTTCACTCAATAAAAAACCTCTTAAACTTAAGAATTATTTTCGTATATCGTATTTCGTTTAGAACTTAAACACTATACGCCGTTTAACATTCTGGATACTGGATTCCAGCTCCTGATTTCCATCTTCCCTACTAGATACGATTCACGAGATACGAGATACGAATTTATTATTTACTTATTTAGCCACATAGGGGAGGAGCCCTATTTCTCTTGCTCTTTTTATAGATATGGCCAGTGTACGTTGATGTCTTGCGCAGTTTCCGGTTACTCTACGAGGCAGCATTTTACCTTGTTCAGTAATAAATTTTCTTAATAAATCTACATCTTTATAATCGGCTACTATTTTTTCTTTGCAAAAAAGACAAATTTTCCTTTGTGGTTTTCTAAAAAAACCGTATCGTGCCATTAATTTATATTTTTCCTCCTTCTTAATCTATTTTCTCTTTTTATTATTTCTTTAAATAATTAATCAGCTATCTTTATTTTGAATTTTTTCTTTATATTGTAAGGTTAATAAATATCTGATAACTCTCTCTTCTAACTTTATAACTCTTTCAAGTTCAGGAATAATTTTTTCATCCACATTGAAATTTAAAACGACATAAATCGCCTCTGTAAAATCCTTAATTTCATAAGCTAACTTTCTTTTGCCCCATTTATTTGTCTTAATTATTTCTCCCTTTGCGTCGGTAATAAGCTTTTTTAATTTATCTAATAAGGAATCTAATTCTTTGTCTTCTAACTGGGGATTTATGGCAAGCATTATTTCATAACTTCTCATCTGTTACCACCTCCTTTCGGTTTAATCAGCCCCTGAAAGATTCTTCAGGAGCAAGGAAATTAGAAATATAAAACGATTTATATTATATCACAGATATTTTCGATATCAAGTTTTTATTCGTATCCACTTGGTTACACTTGGTTACTTAGTTAGTTGGTTACTTAGTTAGTTGGTTAAAATACAAGTTATCAGTTTATACTTATTGGTTTTCAGTTTAAAATAAAACTAAAAGCTAAAAATGAAAAACCATGATTCAAAACTCAAAACTTTTTCTCTTAATACTAAATTTTAAGTTTTATTTTTTTGCTTCTTTATCTTTTCATTTTTGCTATATAGTATACGAGATAAGAAAGATAAAACTCAATAGATAAAATAATATATTTAAATTTTAAATTTTGAGCTATGGCTTTGCGTTTTGCGCTTTTCATTTTTCGTTTTATTACTATATACTAATCACTAATTAGAGCTTTATGAAAAAAAGGAAATTACTATACAATTAAATTAATCTCTGGGGATAATTTCTCTGATTTTCTTCTCTAATTTTACCCGGGGAACCAGGACTTTTCTGCCGCAACAAAGACATTTTAAGCCAATATCAATACCGGTCCTGGTAATTTCCCAATGGAAACCTCCACAAGGATGTTTCTTCTTCAATCTAATAATATCTCCCATTCCTAATTTTAAAGGCATGTGTTGTTCCTTATTGACCGATTTGCCGATTGACCGATTGACCGATTAAATTAGTCGTTAGTATATATTATAGCGTAGAGCGTAGAGCGTTTAGCGTATAGAATAAATCAATAAACTAAAAACGAAAAGCCATAATTGTTATTTAAGAATTCGGAAGTCAGAAGAAAATACAACCAAGATATACTCTTATAACTTAAAACAATTCTAAATCTTGGATTCTGGCTCCTGACTACTGATTTTTATCTTTTATTTTCTTAACTAGCTAACCGGTAACCAAATAACTAAATGTATGCACTAAACGCTGTACGCTCTACGCTATAATACGAAATACGATTCACGAGATACGAGATACTAATTAATCAACCAGGTAACCAACTAAAATCACAGTTCTCGTAGGAGAGAATTGCATTCTTCCTTATCCCCTTTTTTAAAGGGGCCAACAATAGATAAATTTATTTTATCTTTGGTAAAAATATTTTGAGCCATTTTCTGAATATCTTTCACTTTTACTTCTTCAATTTTTTCTTTTATTTCGTCAAAAGTTGAAGGTCTGCCATGTAAAAGCATCCTATTCCCCAACCAAAATGCCCTGCTTAGAGTACTTTCCAAACTTAAAGATAGTGCACCTTTATACATTTCTTTTGCTTTTCTCAATTCATCTTCTTTTAAATTATTATCTTTTATTTTATTAAGCTCCTCTAAAATTGTCTGGATAGTTTCCCTCAGTTTACTAGAATCGATACCAGCATAAATATTAAAAGAACTGATATCGTTAAAATACTGAATAAATGAATGGATATCATAAGCCAAACTTTTTCTAACTCTTATTTCTTGAAAAAGCCGGGAACTCAATCCCGAACCCAATATTATATCTAATAAATCCACGGAGTATTTATCAGGATCTAAGCGAGAAATTCCGGGAAAACCAAAAGAAAGATGAGTCTGGTTACTCTTTTTAAATTTTATTCCTATTTGAGTATTTTTCTGATTATCCTTTGCGGATAAATAATTTTTAACTTCACCTTTTTCCATTATTTTAAAATATTTCTCGACCTGCAGAATTACTTCTGCTATCTTAATATTGCCTGCAACACTTATTACTAAGTTGTTGGGACGATAAAATTTATTTATATATGATAAGAGGTCTTCTCTTTGAATATTTCTTACACTCTTTTCATCTCCGAGAAGAGGTCTTCCCAGAGGATGATTCTTCCACATTATCCTGTCAAGCAAGATTTCTACTAATTCTTCTGGTATATCCTGATATTTCTTAATCTCCTCGATAATTACATTTTTTTCTTTATGAAGGTCTTCTTCTCTCATTAACGAATTTAATATTATGTCGGCTAACACATCAAAAGCAGTTTTAAATTGTTCCTGAGGGACTTTAGCATATAGATGAGTTGTCTCTTTGGATGTAGAAGCGTTTATTTCTCCGCCAATACCTTCTATTACCTGAGATATTTCTAAAGTGCTCTTTCTCTTATTAGTTCCTTTAAATAGCATATGTTCGATGAGGTGAGAAATTCCTTGATATTTTTGTACTTCGTACCTCGACCCAGCTCCTATTCCGAAAACAATAGCTGTAGACTTCATGTAGGGCATCTCTTCTACTACGATTCTTAAATCATTTTCTAATTTTATTACTTTGTAAATAATGATTCCTCCTTAACTTCATTAACCAATTGACCGATTAAGATTAATTTACCGATTTGCCAATTGACCAATTAATTTAGTTAGTTGGTTAATTAGTTAACTGGTTAGGATAAAGACTAGTTACCCGGTTACCCAGTTTACCAGTTACCCAGTTAATTTAATTCATATATGTGGGTAGAACTGCTCTGGATTCCTGCTTTCGCAGGAATGACAGAAGAAACAGACGGGCTTGATAAATCAAGCCCCTACATTTAGATAGACAGGCAAGACGTCTGTCCTATGGTTTTATCTTTTATCTTATATCTTATAACTAGCTAACCGGGTAACTAATATATCTGGTTAACTAATTTCCTATCTTCAATTGGTCAATTGGTCAATCTTTAATTACTCATCACTTATAAATGTATTTTAACTGGATAACTAATATTCTATTCAGTTTTTTTCACTACAAATACTTCTTCTAATTTAGTAAAATCCACCTCTGGCCTTACTATTACTTTTTGAAATAAATCATGGCTTTCCTTTTTTATCCCTACTATCTTGCCAATAATAATTCCCTTGGGGAAAATGCTTCCTAATCCGGAAGTGATCACCACATCATTTATTTTTACATCAGCATCATGAGAAAGATATTCTATATAGCAATAATTGCTTTCGCTTCCCCTCACTACCCCTATATCTCTTGATCTCTGAATCATACCTCCCACAGCATTTCTTTGATCCAATATTAATAATATTTTTGCTGTTCGGGAATCGACACTAACTACCCTGCCTACCAATCCACGATGAGTTGCTACCGCCATATTTTTCTTTACTCCATCAGTTATTCCCTTATCAATAATTATACTATTAAACCAATTTCCTGGTTCTCGGCCGATTACCAAAGAGGGGATCATTTCATAAGAAAAAGTTTCTTTAAGTTCTAACATCTTTTTCAATCTATCATAAGCTATCAATTTTTCTTTTAATATAGCGTTTTCCTGATAGATAATTTCAATTTTTTCTTTTAGTTCTTTATTCTCTTCTTCCACTCTCTTAAATTCCGCTATAGCCTTTAAGTAATTTTTTGTATTATCAGCAACTAAAGTTATCCCGCGATTAATTGGGGAAAAAAGTTTTAATCCGATACTCTCTAACCAATTAAAGTACATTTTGCCATGGTAGTCTATAGTCATTATAAAAATAGTTATAATAATTAATAAAATAAAAATTATTAAAGTATTATTTTGAGAAGAAAATTTTTTCAAATTCCCAATTCCCCAATTAAATTAGTCGTTAACTGGTTAGTTGGTTACCTGGTTAACTAGTTTAATATTAATTCACATCAACTAACTAACCAAATAACTAAGTAACCAACTAACTCCTTAAACTATCCGCTATACACCCTAAGCTGATTGTACGAGATGCTATTCTATTCTGGCTCCTGACTACTGATTTTTATCTTTTATATTTTCTTAACTAGCTAACCGGGTAACTAATATATGTGGTTAACTAATTTCCTATCTTCAATTGGTCAATTGGTCAATCGGCTAATTGGTCAATTAATTTTAACCAGTTAACTAAATGTATACGCTATACGCTATACGCTAATTCAAACACTTTTAGATGTTCTAATTAACACTCTTTGGTAAAAATTAAAATCCTCCAAGACCTTTCCTATCCCCTTAATAACACAGTATACCGGTTTTGGAGATACAAAAACTGGAATACCTATCTCTTCTTGTAAAAGTTCTGGTAAACCCATTAAAAGTGAACCTCCACCAGTCATAATCACTCCCTTATCCACAATATCTGAGATCAATTCAGGAGGTGTTTTTTCTAAAGCCATCCTCACTGTATTAGCAATTATTCTTAGGGGTTCAGAAAGGGCTTCCCTTAATTCATCTTTAGAAATATTAATTATTTTAGGAAGACCCGTAACTTTGTCTCTCCCCTTAATCTCATAATCACCATTTTCTCCATCTGCCCTATTTGTGTATAAACCAAGCTTAATTTCTTCAGCAGTTAATTCACCAATATATAAATTATGTGCTTGTTTAACGTATTTACTAATGGTTTCATTGATATAATCCCCGGCAACTTGACTTAATTCGCTTACCACTATCCCTCCCAAAGATATTATGGCTACCTCGGAAGTTCCTCCTCCTATATCTATTACCAAATTTCCCATAGGTTCAAATATAGGAAGCCCTACACCAATCGCAGCCGCTATAGGCTCATCTATTAAAAATACTCGTCCCGCTCCACATTTATAAGCAACTTCCGATACTGCTCTTTTTTCTACCTCCGTAACCCCGGAAGGAACACAAATTACAACCGATGGCCTTGTAAAACGAGTAGGATTATGAACTTTTTTAATAAAATATTTTAACATTTCAGCAGTAACTTCAAAATCAGCTATTACACCTTCTTTTAAGGGTCTGACGGTAAATATACCTCGGGGAGTTCTCCCCAGCATCTTTTTCGCTTCCTCCCCGACTGCTAATATCCTATTCCCTCCATCTTTAAAAGCAACAACTGACGGTTCGTATAAGACAATTCCCTTCCCCTTGATATGTACAAGGGTGGTAGAAGTGCCTAAATCAATCCCTATATTTTTTGAAAATGATCCAAAAAGAAAATCTAACCACATTTTCTATTTCTCCTTTTTCATAAACATATTTTAAAATCTTAAAATATGTTTAACTTTATTAATTCACAAACAAAAATTATATGTTATAATTTTTGTTAGTACATTCTACAGCCAATTCGGTCTAACACTATTTTTTTAATCCAGTAATAAGCATTTTAAGGAATTATAAAAGTGATTAAATTGACTCTTAGCTTAATTGTTTTAATTATAACTTATTTTTCAATATTTACCAACCGTCGTATTAGAGCAACCTCTGCCTTTTTTGGGGCAATTTTGACTATTATTTTAGGATTAATAACCTTTGACAAAGCTATCACTTATATAGATTTTAATAAATTGGGAATTATCATTGGAATGATGATCTTTACTATAATAGCAAAAGAGAGTGGGATATTTCAATATTTAGCTCTAAAAGTTATTAAATATAGCAAAGGAAATCCTTTAATTCTTCTAATCACCCTTTCTTTGTTGGCTGGTTTTCTCTCTTCGATATTAGATGAGATTACAACACTGCTCTTTCTAGCAAATATTACTTTAGCTATTACATATATCTTAGGAATATCCCCCTTGCCTTTTCTAATTTCAGAAATTATATTTTCCAATATTGGTGGATTAGCGACTTACATCGGAACTCCAGTCGATATCATGATAGGATCTGCTGCTAATCTTAATTTTTATGATTTTATATACCATATGACTCCAATATCATTAATACTCATAACAGTAAATACATTTTATCTTATTAATCTTTTTAAAGATACTCTTAGAAAAAATAATATACCAACAGAAATTATTTCCCGCCTTAATAAAATTGATGAAAAAAAGGCTATTACTAATCCTGCTCTATTTAAAAATTCTTTATTAATCTTAAGTATCGTTCTTATAGCATCTTTCTTTTCCCATATAATCAATCTAAATCTGGCCATAATTTATTTATCAGGTGCAATAATTTTACTAATCATTAGTCAAGATAGACCAGATGAAATCTATGCTCAAATTGATTGGAGAGTAATTTTCTTTCTAATCGGATTAAATGTCTTAGCGGGGACTCTTGTGGAAAATGGATTAATTGAAATTATATCTTCTAAACTCTTAAGTTTTTCAGGAGAAAATTTAAACTTTTTAAGTTTTATCACTCTTGGATTATCTACCTTCATGTCCTCCTTCTTCGATAATATCCCCATTGTAGCCTTAACTATTCCTATAATTGAAAATATTTCCCATCATCTTGGGTCTACTACCATTACTGTACTATGGTGGGCGCTTGCTTTAGGAGCGAATATTGGGGCTAATGGTACCCTAATTGGGACAGCCTCTAACTTAATAGTTGCTGATATTGCCGAAAAAAATAATCAACCTATCCCCTTCTGGTATTTTGTCAAAGTAGCCCTTCCTCTGGTTATCCTTAATTTTTTCATATCTCTAATCTATGTCTATTTAAGATACCTTACTTAATTGACCGATTGACCGATTCGCCAATTGACCAATTCTCCAATTATATTAGTTAACTGGTTAGTTGGTTACGAGATACAAGATAATACAATTGACCAATTACATCAGTTAGCTGGTTAATTAGTTAAGAGACTTGGAGGAAAACCGGTTAGTAGATTTGTATCGAGTACCGAGTATCGCGTTCGTATTTAAATGACAAAAAGAGAAAAAACCTACAATTTGGAATATATAACTATTTACTTATCACATATTACTCATCACTGTTTCTCTATGTTCACTGGCTCCTGGATTCTGGCTCCTGACTACTGATTTTTATCTTTTATTTTCTTAACCAAGTAACTAGCTAACTAAATAACTTATTGGCTACTAATATTTTGAGGAAATATCGACTATAAGGTAGAAAAAGGGAAATTTATAAAAAACTAAGCTATTACAAAGAATAATGTCACAAACAATGCAATTAAAGTCAGAATTACCCAGGATAGGTGTATATTCAAATCTCGTGGTTGTATACTGTCGAGCTTTTTACATAGTTTATCTATTAATGTAGCAATATTACAATAAATTCTATCCACACTTAAATATTTGATCAGCTTTACCAGGGAGCTACCCATCTCAAATTCTTTCTTTTCTCGACCTATTAACCCCAGCTTTGAAGCCGCAATATAGACAATGAAGCCTAAAGTTGTAATAATTAAACTATTTAAAGCTGCGCCTTGTGTCCAGAATTCTACCTTTGAAACCGATCGGGAATGAACTAGACCGGATATTGCAAATGTTATGAACCTATCCAGCACAAATTGTGCGTTTATTCCTAAAAGTACACATAAAATAGCGAGCAATATCATGGGTAATCGCATTAGTAGCGGTACTTCTTTGACGGTTATCAGCTGTTTCTTAGTTTCACCGAAAAAAGTATAGCTTATTAATTTAAAAAATGAGGCAAAAGTTAATGCTGCGGTGACAATCATGACAAACTTAAGCACAAAACTAAAATCGGTTGCAGCTTTTGCAAGCACTGTCTTACTTGCAAACCCATTAAACGGTGGTATGCCCGAAATAGCTAAGGCAGCAATAATACAGGTTGATGTTGTTATCGGCATTCTCTTCCATAAGCCACCTAAATTATCAAGCTTCCTCGTACCAGTCGAATAGATAACTGCACCCATGCATAGAAATAGCAATCCCTTAAATATGGCATGGTTCACCATGTGATACAACCCACCAGCCAGGCCAAGTTCGGTGCCCAGCCCTATACCTAAGAGGATATATCCTATCTGGCTTACACTGTGATATGCTAATAATCGCTTAACATCTGTTTGCGCCAAAGCCAAGAGCACGCCTATCAACATAGAAGCTACAGCAATATATATAATTAGCGTACTCAATAGCTCTCTAAAATTATTAACATATAAATCAGAATTTAATATAGGGAAGATAAATCTTATTATGCCATAAGTGCCTATTTTTATCACTATACCAGACAGGAAAGCACTGACAGGTGATGGTGCAGCAGGATGTGCATCTGGCAACCAGGTATGTAATGGGACTGCACCAGCCTTGATAAAACAACCTACTAAAAATAGTAGAGGTGCTACAAAGCTACTAGACTCAACAAACCCAGTTACTCCATAATTACCTGTATCAACATAGACCAAAATGATAGATAATAAAATAAGAAAAGCACCAATTAAATTCATGAGTATATACTTGTAACCAGCTTGTAACACGACAGTACTTCTTTTATGTATTATGAGAAAATATGTAGTCACAGTCGTCATCTCGAGGAACACATAGAAGTTTATAAGATCTTTGGCTAATACCGTGCCTTGAACGGCTCCCAGTAAGATCAATAACAAAGAATAATACCTAACTAGATCGGTTTTGATATAGCTTATAGAATATATAGAAACCGCAAGCCATAACAAGAAGCTAACTATAGCTATAATAATACTTAGCCCATCTACTTGGAAACATAGTTCAAAGGGAATCATCTGTGGCCAAAAAGCACTATGAATCGTGTTGCCTTTGAGAATAGAAAATAACATGATCCCAAGTAAACAAGCCATTACTATTGCTACAATAAATATAACAACCATTATCAGCCGAAGTTGTTGAGCTCGATTGAACCGCTCTTTAACAAACGACACTACAGTTATAGCCAAGAAGAAAGGTATAATTACAGCTAAAAGTGGAAGATTAGAGTTCAAAACTGGAATTCACCGCCTTTAGATAATATCTTTATACATAAACTTAATTTTTTACGGGATGACATGGGATAAGAGCAAGCTCACCGCTGGTTTTACCATGGAGATGCCCAAAGCCGGTACAAGCCCAAGTAATAGACATCCAGCCGCCAAAATGTAAATCGGCCAGGATCTAAAAAGATTACTCCCATGAATCATCTGCCCCCCTTCATGGGCAGGTATGGAATCCTGTTTCAGTTGGCTACTAAAAAGCACTTGTATCACACGAAAATAATATGCAGCAGCAATAGCACTCGCCATAAGTATAATTACTACGAGAACAACGTGGCCAGCCTCTACAGCTGCTAAACATATCATCCACTTACTTACAAAGCCGTTAATAGGCGGTATGCCGATCATACCTAAAGAGACTATAATAAAGGCAAAGGTTATGGCTGGCTGTTGCCTGCCAAACCCACTGAGCCCCTTCACTTCTCTCGTGCCAGTCTCAGTAATCATTATGCCTGCACAAAAAAATAGAGCGCTCTTCATTATAGCATGGTTCAAAATATGAAATAGTGCACCAGTGAGCCCCAGCTCGGTTCCGATGCCCAACCCGATAAGCACAATCCCAAGCTGGTTAATAGTCGAATATGCCAGCAATCGTTTCAAGTCTTTCTGTGCCAGGGCCATGCTGGCACCAAATAAAAGTGTAACTACACCCAAAACCAGCAATATATTATTGTTGCTAATAAGAAGAAAAATTTCTGTACTGAATACACTATAGACCACTCTAATCAAGCAGTAAATGCCTATCTTCACAGTAACACCGGAAAGCAATGCACTAACAGGTGACGGTGCTATAGAATGTGCATCAGGTAGCCAGCCGTGAAGAGGGAACACAGCTATTTTTATACCTATACCGATAGCTATGAGCACAAAGGACATGATCACCATCTGCATACTGGAATCAAATGCAGCCGGCAGCCGTTCAGCTATATGGGACATATCTAACGTACCCGTCATAGCATAAAGAAAGCCAACTCCCAACAGAAAGAAAGACAGCCCTACGCCGCCCATAATAAGGTAATTAAAGCTCGCCCTCAAAGCCGCTCCTTTCTTGTAATAGGCAATGAGCAAATACACAGCGAGCGCTAAAAGCTCGTAGAAGACGTACATATTGAATATATCGGCAGTGTAAATGATACCGATCATACTGCTTAACGAAACAAGCAGCAGAAAGTAGTATGTTCTACCATAGCGCTTTTCTGGTATAGAATATATAATCACTAACAGCCCTAAACCCAATACTATCAAAGAGAAGAAAAAGCTTAGTCCATCTACTACCAAGCTGATGCCTAGCGGACCTTGCCAGCCTCCAAGATGGTATGTTACTTTATCACCAGATAGAATCCGAGGTGAGAGTGTCAATATAAACACAATTGAAGTTATGAGACTAGTAATTGCTAATATAATTTTATATTTCCTGGTAAGCAATACAAGAAATGCAGCCAGAAGCGGTGATATTATAATCAGAATGGGGATATGAATTGCCAAATAATTATCGCTCCTTTGAGAGTTGTTGGATGTCTAAAGTTTTGTATTTTGCATAGATTCTTACAATCAGCGCTAATGCTAAAGCAGTTATAGATATTCCGATAACAATTGCAGTAAGCATCAGTGCTTGAGGTAATGGATCAACAAGTATAGTAGTGGGGATACCGCCAGTCGTTCCTTTCTCCAATATTGGCGCTAAGCCAGCTTCCTTATAGCCGATACTTATAAAAAATAAAACAATACTACCATTCATTATGGTTAACCCCATGATCTTTTTAATCAAGTTGTTCTTGCTTATTACACCATATAAACCAATCATAAAGACTAAAAGGCTAATATTTATAGGATTCATATCTCACCTCTATATTTCACTAATGCATAAAATATAATTGAAGCGCCTGCGGCTACTTCGATACCAATGGCTATATTAAAAAGCAACATCAACCCACCACTGGCAATTTGACCTGGTTCACCCAATGGCAAAAAATTACCTAGAAAGGAGTGACCCAGGAATATTCCCAAAAAGCCCAAAAAGATGAAGGTTAAAATCCCTAATTTCTCCAACATGCTTAGCCGCTTATTCTCAAATTTCTTTTCTGTTTTCTCAATACCATAAGAGAGCGCTAAAAGTATTATAGCTGTACCTATCACAACTCCACCTTGAAAACCACCACCTGGAGATAGATGCCCATGTGATATCAGATAAAGACCAAAAAGCACGATGAAAGGAAATAACTTCTGAACTATAGTCCTGATTATCTTTGAATTCCTCATCTATTTTTCCCCCGCAAATAGAATACAACTCCTGTTACTGCCACAAATAAGACTATTGTCTCAATAAGAGTGTCATAAGCACGATAACCAAGATATATGGCTGCAACCAGGTTAATTGCACCGGTATCGTGAAGACCATGATCGATATAGTAATTAGTGACATCCAGGTTTTTCGGATTACCATATTCGATATCGACAGACAAGATAAATAATATGGCCATTACAAGTATTATAATAATAAAAAAAAATTTTTTCATTTCTTTGAACATCCACTGCGCTCCATAATATATTTTTTAGTGAAAGTACTTTTTATATATCTTTTGATAGGTACCATCCTCGTTGATCTCTTTTAAGAAAGAATCCAATTCAGCTAACAGCTCTGGCTTATTTTTAGATACTGCATATCCGTACTGTTGTAAGCCAGTAATGGTATCGATAATTTTCAGGTTAGGGTAAACTATGTGCCCTATTAATGCCTCTGGTAAGTCAACAGCAACGGCGTTGATTCTGCCTTCAGATACTGCTTGTAATAATGTGTTTGGGTCGGAGAAGTTAGTATCAATTTTAATGCCTTCAATTGATTGCAATGCAGACAGATAGGAAGTGTCTTTAACGGAGGTAACAATTTTACCTTTTAGATCACTAAGAGAGTTCAGTGTAGTGTTCTTTGTATTAGTTACTATTACTACTTTGATTGGAAAATAACCATCAGAGAAAGAGATCTCTTTCATGCGCTTATCCAGGCGAGTCATACCTGCGCCTATAACATCACCTTTGCCTGATGTGAGCTGTGGGATGAGCTCTCGCCAATCCTGGACACATCTCACCTCCAACTCGATGCTTAATTTTCTGGCAAATAGTAATAAAATATCGTAATCGAAACCCGTTGGCTGACCTTTATCATCATAATAGAAAAAGCGACTATGTGGATAGGTTAACATGATAAGCACACCTCTCTTCTTGATAGCGATTAGGAATATGACTGTGGCAAATCCAGAACCTATTGCTGCCTCAGCAATAGCCACATCGGGTGCATGTAGATAATAAAATACCAAAGATAACACGAGACTAAATGCACCCAATACTATTACTGCACTTAATAAATTCTTTATTTCAAGTGCTACTAAAGCAAGTACAGGTAACATTATCAAAAACACAATTAGCATAATTTCGTAGCTCTAATTTGCTACCCCCCTTTTTTTTAATATTTCTTTTTCTTCCGCCATGGCTTTATCCCTCTGATAGCAGCAGAGCGTGCTATGGCATGTGAGGCTACCGGGTTGGTCAATACTAAAAATACTAGTATTATTAATATCCTTAAGGAGAATGAATCTAAACCTTGCTTTAGCATCAAGCCGGCAAGCAACGCTATGGCACCTGCGGTATCGCACTTTGAGCTGGTCTGTAACCGAGTGTAAATATCAGGAAAGCGAATGATTCCCAGTGTGCCAAAAAATATAAAAACTAATCCCAGAAATATAAATAGGTAAGCTATCATTTTCTGTCGGTATCCTCACCTTCTAAAAACTTACTAATAGCGATTATGCTTACAAAACCTATAATAGCGTATACCAGTGCAACATCCAGATATATCCTTCGTTCGAAGAATACTGCAGCGGCTACCATAATCATAACGACCTTAGATGAAATAAGATTTACAGCTATTAGCCTATCCCATGGTGTAGGCCCAAAAATGACCCGATAAAGAGCAAGTGAAGCAGTTATACCTAATACAGCAATGATAATGGTCACAGCAGTCATATAAATATTCTCCCTAACCAGTATTCGAATCGCCCTTTGATCAACTCTGCTGCATGCCCAAAATGGGTAGTACGTGCATACAACCAGTGGACGTAAAGATGATCATCTTCGATATCGATGGTGATAGTGCCAGGTGTTAGGGTTATAGAATTTGCTAATAGCACGATTCCCAAATCTGATTTTATATCTGTCTTTATCATAACCACTTCTGGATTGATATCCATAGTTATAACTCGATAGACTACATCAATGCTGGCAAGAAACATCTCGTAAAGTAGAACAAAAACATAAATAAGTAACAACCAGATCGTTCGAATAGCTCTACCGCGAATGCCCTCGTCTGGTTTAATAAAGAAATCGTAACTCAATAAGGCAACCAGAAACGAAAAGAGAACACCAATAAGCAACGAAGCTGGTTGAAGATTTTGGCTGAGAACCAACCAGAAACCCATGAGCACAAAGAAGGTTAAAACTAATCTGACACCTTTTTTATACATAATATATATAATTATCCTCTACTCAATTTATATGCTTGACACTTTGTAAATTATTATTAAAAAAAGTATCGATATAATAAAACTCAATAGCTGAGTATGTGTCAAGCTATATTGATTTTGAATCCACCGCCTGTTTACACCTATTCATCTTGCCTTTTTTAGAAATGTCAGATGTTCATAAAAACTATTATGATTGTCCTAAGCTTGTGACCTATGGTTGAAAAAATAGAGAAAATAGAATTTGCTTCTACAAAAAAGAGGTACGCTATACGAAACAGGAAGTAAATATCCCGCTAAGGAAAATATAACAAAAGGGGATGGTAAAAGTCAAGTTTTAAAAACAGTATCGAGTTAAGAAAGAAAAATACAAAATATAAGTTTTAGGTTACAGGTTTAGAGTTTCAAGTAAAGAGAATACAAAGAATAAATTCAAAATAAATTAATCATTATTAAAGAAGTCGTAAGGGCAGACCTTGTATCTGCCCTTCGTAGGACAGGCGTCTCGCCTGTCTATAAATTTATTACAAAGGCGTTTGGCAATATACCTCTAATTACTAAAACTGATAATTGAAAACTGTAAACTGAAAACCAATTCCTAATATCTAAAAACGAAAAACTAATAACTAAAAACAATCTTTTTATCCTGCAACTTGCAGCTCGTTACACATAACTCATCACTTATCACTGTCTTATTCCGGCTTCTGTATTTTCTTCTCTTTTCTTTGCTAAATACTATTCACTAACGACTAACGACTAATTATAACTGCTAAACCGGGTAACTGGCTAACTAATTTAATTGGTCAATCGCTGAATTAATCTTTATCTTAATCTTAATTGGTGAATTGGAGAATTGGTCAATTATATTGTTTCTTGTATTTGTATTTTTAACTAACTAACCAGGTAACCAACTAACCAGATAACTAAAGACGAACTACTTTTTCTCCGCAATATTTACATTTTCCATCTTTATCCAAACCCACATTAATAATATTATAACCTGTTCGCTTGATTAAAGTTTTTTTACAATTTCCACAATAAGTGGTGTTGGCTTCCTCATCCCATATATTCCCTACATATACATACTTCAATTTTTTCTGAGCAATATCCCGAGCTTTGTATAGGGTGGAAATGGGTGTTGCTTCAATGTCCATCTTATAACAGGGGAAATAGCGAGAAAAATGCAAAGGTATATCTCCACTTATAGAAGAAATCCAATCCACCATTTTTTTAATTTCTTCTTCACTATCATTTAACCCGGGTATGATTAGATTGGTTATTTCTATATGGCAATATTCTTTAGAAAGCTTAATAGTGTTAAGCACTGGAGAGAGGCTTCCTTTAGAATATTTTTGATAAAAGGAGTTTCGAAAAGATTTAAGGTCAATATTCATGGCATCAATAAAAGGCAAAAGTTTAATAAGAGGTTCACGATTAATAAATCCGTTAGTAACTAAAATATTTTTTAAGTTATTTTTTTTAGCTAGCTTTGCAGTATCTAAAATATATTCATACCAGATTAAGGGCTCAGAATAAGTATAACATATTGCTGGAGAATTATTCTGCAGGGCTAATTGTATTGCCTTTTCGGGGGATAACTCTTCCACTTGAACATCTTTTATGTTTGCTTGAGAAATAGTCCAGTTCTGGCAAAAAGCACATGCAAAATTACAGCCTATTGTGCCCAGTGATAAAACCATTATCCCGGGATAGAAATGATAAAGCGGTTTTTTTTCAATAGGGTCCATTCCGTAAGAGGAAACCTTGGAATAGATTAAAGAATAAAGTTGATTGTCTATATTTTGCCGTGCTCGACAAAAACCAACCTGGCTTTTCTGTATCAAACATTCTTTGGGGCAAAGCAAACATTTTATAATCCCTTTCTCTTTATCGAATAATTCATAAAACAAGGCTTCTTTCATTTTAAAAATCACCTCTCTTCAATTGCCCGATTAGCCAATTTGCCAATTGACCAATTAGAAATACAGGTTGCAAGTTACAAGATTATTTAGTTAACCTGTGTACCGGTTACCCGGTTGGCTAGTTATAAGTTATAAGATATAAGATAAAACCGTAGGACAGGCGTCTCGCCTGTCTATGGAAATGTAAGGGTCGGATAAATTCCCCCCTACAAAAACAATACTTGTATATTATGAAGCAAAAATTCTGTATAATTTAATGAAATACGAATTTAATTAGTCAGTTAACTAATCTTAACTGGCAAACTGGTTAAGCGGGTAACTAATATCCTATACGCTGTACCCCAACATACGCAATAATAATTTATTCTGACTACTGGATTCTAGCTCCTGACTACTAATTTTTATCTTTTATTCTCTTAACCAGCTAACCAAGCAACCAATTAACCATTTAACTAATCTAATGGTATCTTTTCACTTCAAAGCGATATAATTTTACTTTTTCACCGGGATAAATTCCTGCTTTACGTTTGGCAATATCAATCTGGTATTCTACTGTATCCACACCCTCTAAATCAGGTAATAATAAACCCTTTTTGTAACCACTGCTAACAATCACTCCATATTTTTTAGGATCAAGTTCTGAGATATCAGAAATTTCTTCAGGAGGAGACAAGACATCCACCGAAATAGTTAAATCACCTAGTTCAGAAGCTGTTACCTGAGAAAAACGAGGGTCATCAACAGCAGCACTAATGGCATTCTTTATAATCTCTTGGGCTATATTTTCCTGAGTGGGCATAAAAGTTCCTATACACCCTCTCAAATTACCAAATTTTTTAATTGAAACAAACACCCCTGCCTTTTGATTAACTATCTCTTTAGGAAGGTCCGGGGGAGGAGTAATTATTTTTCCCTGTTTTATATAATTTTCAATCGTTTCTCGCGCTAATCTAACATAAGCACTTTTCTCGTTCTTTTTCATAATTTATTACCACCTTTATTTAAATTTACCAATTGACCAATTCGCCAATTGACCAATTAAGATAGTTAACCAGTTATCCGGTTTACCAGTTGGCTAATCTACCAGTCTTCCAATCGACCAGTTAAAATACAGTGATAAGTAATGACTAATTAAAGATTGACCAATTGTCCGATTAACCAATTTACCAATTCTCCAATTACATTAGTTAGCTGGTTAGTTGGTTACTTAGTTAATTAGTTTAAAATACAAGAGAAATACGGGTTTCAGTATGTAATTAAAAATTTAAAACTAAAAGCGAAAAACCATAATTCAAAACTTAAAACTTTTTCGTATTTTAAATAAAATATTTTTTTAATGTAGGGGTCGGATTTATCCGACCCGTGTTTGCGGGCTTGATAAATCAAGCCCCTACATCTGTCATTCCCATAAAACTTGCAATTCGAAACTTATTACTTGTTACTCATTACTTATCACTGTATTTTAACTGGCCAACCGGGTAACCGGTAAACAGGTTAACTAAATAAACTTGTAACTCTTAACCTGCAACTCGTAACTTGAATTTTCAACTGGCTAACTGATAAACAAGGTAACCGGCTAACTAATCTTTATCCTAACTAATTAACCAAGTAACCAGCTAACCAACTAACTTATTTTAGCATATCCTGGGCAATTGTTCTCCTGTTAGCATATCTACTATCCTTTTCCCTCCGATTTTAGTATCAAGATAAACTTTTCCTTCTGATTTTTTTACCACTCTACCGATAATTCTTGATTCTTTTCCATATTTATTCTTTCTCATCTTTTTTAGCATATCGGGGGCAATTTCCGAGGGAATAAAAGCCACCAATTTACCTTCGTTAGCGAGATACAAGGGGTCATAACCTAATATTTCGCAAGCTGCCCTTACTTCTTCCTGAACAGGGATATCGCCTTCGTTTATCTCTATATCTACCTTTGAAGATAAAGCTATTTCGTTTAGAGTAGTAGATAAGCCTCCTCGCGTAGGATCTCTTAGAACATGGATATCTTTACTAATTTCTAACATATCTGCCACTAAAGACGAAAGAGGAGCAGTATCACTTTTTATATCTGTTTCGAATTTTAAGCCTTCTCTCTCCGATAAAACCGCAATCCCATGACTGCCAATGGGACCATTTATCATAACTACATCTCCGACTTTAGCATTACTTCCGGAAATATTTACTCCTTTTTTTACCATTCCCACACCTGAGGTATTAATAAATATTTTATCTGCAGCCCCTCTATTTACCACTTTAGTGTCCCCAGTCACAATATCAACCCGGGCAACTACTGAAGCCTCTCTCATACTTAAAACAATCTTTTCTAACAGGCTTAAAGAGAATCCCTCTTCTATAATAAAAGAACAGCTTAAATATAAAGGAGTTGCCCCACACATTGCTAAATCATTGACTGTGCCGTAAACTGCCAGCTCCCCAATGTTCCCTCCTTTAAAAAATAAAGGGTCTACTGTATAAGAATCGGTAGTATAGGCTAATTTTAATCCTTCGATATTTAATACCGCGCCATCATCAAGTCTTTTCAAATAAGGATTATTAAAATTAGGCAAAAACAATTTTTTTATTAGATTAAAAGATAATTTCCCTCCACTTCCATGACTCAACAATATTTTTTTTTCTTTCATCATCTTTCCCTTTCATATTTGGTCGTTAGTGTTTGGTTAGCCAATTTAGCAGTCAGTATTGGTTAGTTAGTTATTTGGTTAGCTGGTTAGTTGGTTCAAAATACAAGAAAAATACACGTTTTCAGTAAGCAACTAAAAATTCATAATTTAAAACTTTTCTTAGTTTTTAGCTTTACGTTATAGTTTTGCATTTTTCCCTATATACTATACGTTAACATACAGGATACTAGTTTATTCTGGCTACTGATTTTTATCTTTTATTTTCTTAACTAGCTAACCAGGTAACCACTAACCAGCTAACTAAATATCGAGATACGATTCACGAGATACGAGATACTATTTTAATTTTGCGCTTTGCGTTTTTCGCTATAACTATACGCTCTACGCTATCCGCTAACGACTCTAGTTATATTTATAATAAGCAGCACAAGTTCCTTCAGTAGAAACCATACATGCTCCTTGAGGATTTTCGGGAGTGCAAACCCCTCTAAAAAGAGGACATTCAGGTGGAGTTATTACTCCTCTTAATACCTCTCCGCAACGGCACCCCTTAGGTTCCTTAGTTTCTTCTATTTCTACTTCGAATTTTCTAGCATTAAATTTCCCATATTTATCTTTTATCTCCAAGCCGCTAAGGGAGATATTGCCTATCCCTCTCCAATCGGAATCAACTACCTTAAATGCCTCATCAATTTTATCCAAGGCAGTCTTGTTGCCTTCAGGTTTAACTACCCGTTCATATTGTATTTCTACCTCTGCCCTACCATCTTCAATCTGTTTAACCAGCATATAGATGCTCTGCAAAATATCCAGGGGCTCAAATCCACAGATAACACAAGGTACTTTATATTGAGTGGTAATAAAATTGTAAGGTTTACTGCCGATAATCGCACTTACATGTCCCGGGCAAATAAAGCCATCGATGTTTACTTCTTTACCCTCTAATAAGGTTTTCATTGCGGGGGGTATAATCTTTGCTACGCTCAAAACGGAAAAATTATTAATCTTCTCTTTTTGTGCTTTTAATACAACACTTGCTATGGTAGGAGAAGTTGTCTCAAACCCCACTCCCATAAATACAACTTCTTTAGAAGAATTATCCTGAGCGATCTTTAAGGCATCTAAAGCAGAGTAAACAATCCTGATATCTGCTCCTTCGGTCTTTTCTTTTTCTAAAGTAGAGGTAGAACCCGGAACTCTCATCATGTCCCCAAAAGTAGTTATAATAAAATTATCTTTCTTGGATAGAGCAATTATTTCATCGATATATGAAATGGGGGTAACACATACCGGGCAACCCGGTCCGGAGATGAGATTAATATTTGGGGGCAAGATTTTTCTAATGCCATTTCTAAATATAGCTACGGTGTGAGTTCCGCAAACTTCCATTAAATTAATCTTCTTTTTAGAAATATTTTTAATTTGCCGGAGAATTTTCTGGGCTATTTCTTTATTTCTATACTCATCAACATATCTCAATCTACCTTCCCCTCCCAAGCCCTAAATATCTCTAAAGCTTTTTCTTGGTCAATAACTTCAATAGCAAAACCAGCATGTAAGAGCACGTAATCGCCCACTGCAGCTTGAGGAATTAGATCTAAACTTGCATTCTTAACAATTCCCCCGATTTCTATTTCCGCTGTATGATCATCAAATATTTTTTTAACTTTTCCTGGTATTGCCAAACACATTTTCTTTCCTCCTCTCTTTGGTTAGCTGGTTAATTAGTTAGTTGGTTAACTGGTTAGGAATTTAGTATTAAACTAATTAACCAAATAACTATCTAACCAATATATCTTGCAACCTGTAACCCGAAACTTATTACTTGTCACAGATTAATCATTACTTATCACTGTCTTATTCTGGCTTCTGTATTTTCTTCCCTTTTCTTTGCTAAATACTATTCACTAACGACTAACGACTAATTATAACTAACTAACCAGGTAACCAAGTAACCAGCTAACTATTCGCATCCTGCTACTACCGCCTGTCCCAGAGATATCCCCCCATCATTAGGGGGAACTTTTCTCTGGATATATACTTTAAACCCCTTATTTTCTAATAAGAAGACCACTTTTTCGGTTAAATATTTATTTTGAAATACCCCTCCGCTTAAAGCAATTTCATTAATTCCGGTATTTTCTCTTATTTTACCACATAAATCTACCGTAAATTCAGCTACGGTATTATGAAATTTGGCAGCCATTACCTTTTTTTCTAACCCCTTTTTAAGGTCTTCTATTATATCTATAAAAACCCCTTGAGGGTCAATAATAAATTTCTCTTCTTCTTTGTATATACTAAATTTATATCTCCCTTTTATCCCAGATGCACAAAACGATTCTAATTCCATAGCTGCCTGACCCTCATAACTTATCTCATCTCTTATCCCAATTAACGAAGATGCTGCATCAAAAAGACGTCCACAACTGGAAGTAAGCGGAGAATTTATATTTTTATCGATCATCTTTTTAATAATAGATAATTTATCATAATCCATTCTACGGTAAAAATCTATATCAATTTTTTTAGCCCTGGGGCCATAGATAGAATATAAGTAACTATATGCCATTCTCCAGGGCTCTACAATAGCCTTATCTCCCCCCGGTAAGGGATAATATTTTAAATGACCTACCCGTAGATATTCCTTCAAATCACATAACAAAAACTCCCCTCCCCATACATTACCATCATCTCCGTAACCTGTTCCATCATAAGCCACCCCTATCACTTTTCCCTTAAGATTGTTTTCAGCCATACAACTTACTATGTGGGCGTAATGATGCTGAACTTTTACTAGTTTTAATCCCTTTTTAGCTTTTATTTCCTCTGCATATTGGGTAGAGAGGTAATCGGGATGAAGATCGCAGGCAATAATTTCAGGCTTTAGTCTAAACATTTTTTTAAAACTTGCTATTGACTCTTTAAAAAATTCCAAGGTTTCTACACTCTTTAAATCCCCCAAATATTGACTGAGAAAAATGTAATTTTCTTTAGAAAAACTAATAGTATTTTTTAATTCCCCACCCAAAGCCAATACTTCCTTTAACTTGAAATTAAGAATTATAGGGTGGGGTACATATCCTCTTGATCTTCGAAAAAACACATTATCATCATTTATAATTTTTACTACAGAATCATCACACCGGTTAAATATATCTCTATTATAGGAAAGAAAAAAATCAACTATTCCATCTAACTTCTCTAAGGCTTCCAGATTATCACCAATTATCGGTTGATCAGTGATATTGCCACTGGTCATTATTAAAGCGGTAAAATTATCTTTTAATAATAGATAATGAAGAGGGGTATAGGGTAACATTACTCCCAAATAATTATTACGCGGGGCTACCAATGGTGAGATTAAGCTATCCTCCTTTTTTTGTAAAAGGACAATGGGCCGAGCCCGATTCACCAACCATTCTTTTTCTTTCTCCCCGAGTTTACAATATTGCATAATTTTTTCTAAATTAGAAGACATTATAGCAAAGGGTTTAGCCTCTCTATTTTTTAACCGGCGTAATCTTGCAACTGCTTTATTATTGGTTGCATCACAGGCTAAATGAAAACCACCCAATCCTTTAATCGCACCAATTTTCCCTTCTTTTAAGAGTTTAACAGCTTTTTCTATGGGATCAATACCTTCTAATTTTCTTTTATTTTGGCAAAGAGATACCTGTGGACCACAATCAGCACAGGCATTTGGTTGAGCATGATATCTTCTATCTTCTATGTCGTCATACTCACCCTGACATAAAGAGCACATTTTAAAATTATTCATCGTGGTCTTTTTCCGATCATAGGGGATATCTTTAATAATGGTAAAACGGGGACCACAATTAGTACAATTTATAAAAGGATAATGAAAGCGTCGATTATGAGGATCAAATAATTCTTGCAAACAGTCTTCACATATGCTTATATCCGGGGAGACTAAGACAAAACTATCCCCTTCTTTAACCATGCTTTTCTTAATGGAAAACCCTTTATAGCCCATTAAGGGAAGTTGATTCACTTCTATCTTTTCAATCCTGGCCAAAGGAGGGAGTTTCTTTTTTACATCACTAATAAAACTATTTAATTCTTCTTCTTTTCCCTCTACATCTATCTCCACACCCTGGTTTGAATTAAGAACCCAACCTGATAAATTATAATTTTGTACTAATTTATGAATAAAAGGCCGGAAGCCAACTCCCTGGACAATGCCTTTGATAATTATATTTTTTCTAATCTTCATTGAAAATTACTTCCTAATGAAATTTATAGCATAAAATACAAAATATATTTAGTATGTTAGCTAATAATGTATTTATTTAGTTAGTTGGTTACCTGGTTAGCTAGTTAAAAAAATAAAAGATAAAAATCAGTAGTCAGGAGCCGGAATCCAGTAGTCAGAATAAATTAGTATCGCGTATGTTAGCGTATAAGTATATAGCGAAAAACGCAAAACTATAACTCAAAGTAAAAAACTAAGAAAAGTTTTGAATTATGCTTTTTCGCTTTTCGCTTTAAATTTTTAGTTACATACTGAAAACCAATAACTGAAAACCTGTATTTTTCTTGTATTTTAAACCAATTAACTAGATAACCAGCTAACTAGCTAACTTTTCCTTTACTTGTTCTTTTAACCAATCGAACCAGTTATCTAAACCTTCTCCGGTCTTACAGGAAATTTCAAATATCTTTAAATGGGGATTAATACTTAAAGCATCTTTCTTTATTTTAGCCATATTAAAATTTGTATAAGCCAATAAATCAATCTTGTTTATTAAAACCACACTTGCTTTACGGAACATCACCGGATATTTTATGGGCTTATCGTCCCCTTCGGGTATGCTCACCATAACCACTCTCTCATCTTCACCTAAAAAGAAACTGGCCGGGCAAACTAAATTGCCTACATTTTCTATGACAAAAAAGTCAATTTCTTTAAAATTATAGTTATCTAATACGCTATCTACCATATTAGCATCAAGATGACAAGCTCCGTCAGTATTTATTTGAGTCACCGGAATATTATATTTCCCTATCCTATCAGCATCATTAGTGGTTTGAAGATCTCCCTCTATAACTGCAATTTTTAATTCATTCTTCAGTGAACCTATGGTCCTTTCTAAAAGACTGGTCTTTCCAGAGCCGGGAGAACTCATTAGATTAATAGTATAAACCTTATTTTTATTAAATATATCTCTGTTTTTTTGGGCTATGCTATCATTAGCTTTTAAAATATTGGTAAAAACTTTTACTTTAGTCAATTTCTTTTTCCTCCATTTATTCGTATTGTGTATCGCGTCAGAATACAGTAATAAGTAAAAAAGAGTTAGCTGGTTAGTTGGTTACCTAGTTAGCTAGTTTAAAAAATAAAAAGATAAAAATCAATAGTCAGGAGCCAGAATCCAGTAGTCAGAATAAATTAATATCGCGTATGTTAACATATAGTGTATAGTTAAAAACTAAGAAAAGTTTTGAGTTAGAGTTTTTCGCTTTTATTTTTAAATTTTTAATTGCATACTGAAAACCTGTATTTTTCTTGTATTTTGAACCAATTAACCAGTTAACTAACTAACTTTTTTTATTTCTAAAATACTTTTCTGCTAAAAGTATTGCTACAAAATCATCATAATGGCAAGGCGGAACTCTTAAAGACAAAGGAATTAGTTTAAGTATACCTCGGGGAGGATGTGCCTCAAAGTATTTTTTTCTCGCCTCTAAAGTACTGAATTCTTCCTCAATTAAAATTATCTTTAATTGCGAAAAGTGGTTTTCTAAGCTTTCTTCTATAGTTTTGTAATTAGTGCCATTTCCTAAAATAATTTTATCTATCTTATAAATATTTAAATTATCTTCAATAGTCTTTGCTATTTTCTCTGTGGAAATAACTTCTCTTTGTAAAACGCTCAAATTAGAATCCACCACTGCATAGCCACACTTTTTGGTTCCCGGATCGATAGCAATAATTATTTCTTCTTCTGGCATAATCTGTTTAGCAACTCCTTATGTTAATAATTAAACTTCTATCCTTTCGGGATGAGTATAAATATTCATCCTTTCCCCTCGGACGAAACCTATCAAAGTTATACCCATTCTTTTAGCTAGTTTTATAGCAAGGTCTGTCGGAGCAGCCCTGGAAATAAGCACTGGTAACTTCCCGATAATAATCTTTTTTAAAATTCCTGAAGTTATACGGCAAGAGGTTAAAATTATTTTATCTTCAGTAGAAATATCCTTTACAAAAGCTTCTCCTAATATTTTATCGATAGTATTATAACGGCTGATATCTTCACTAAATAATATTATAGATTCACTTTTACCAACCAATGCACAGCTGTGTACTCCTCCAGTAAATTTAAAAAAATTAGCTCTTTCCTGCATTTCAGAAACAAGAGAGTAAATCAAATTACTATTAATTTTTAAAGAAGTACCGACAGATAGAGGGGTCTCTCCCTGTTCTTCTTGTTGTTGGTAACTTTCTATCCATAAATTACTATTAATAATATCTTCTGACGATAAAGAAACACCTTTAATTTCTATATCCATCAGGTCTTGTTTTTCATTTATATCTAAAGATATAATATCTTCTTTCTTTTGTAAAATACCTGAAGTATAGAGAAAACCCAATCCTAAAAACTTATATTTTTCGGGACTGCAATTTAAGGTGACAAACTTTTTTTTATTTAGTAAGATAGTAAAAGTAGTTTCTCTTGCTACTAAATCTGAAATTTCTTCTCTCTTGTTTCCTTTAATTCGAGTTAAGTTTACCTCTACTCCTTTTTCCTTACCAAACAATTATTCTGTCTCCTTCTTTTTTATTAACTCTTCTGCCTTTCTAAAATCATGTTTAAAGTTCACGTTAAAAAACGAATAAAACTTGGGATCAAATCTTTTTATCTCTTCCTCTTCAATAAATTTTATTCTCAAATGAGGAAATATTTTCCTAACCGATAGGACCCCAAATTGTATATTTTTCTCTATAATTTCTAAACACTTTTTGCTATAAATCGCACATAAAGGTTCGATATACCCTTTATTGTAGCGGGGGATAATAATATCGTTTGAATCAATCTTTTCCCTCATATATTGAAGTAATTCAACTTTCAGAAAAGGCATATCGCAACCCACCACCAAATTATACCAGGAAGCAGATGCCTTCAAACCGGAATACAACCCCACCAAGAGACCTCTTTGGTTAAATAGGTCTGGTACTACTTGTTTATAAGAAGGGTATTTCTCTGGAGAACCGACTATAATAATATTATCTCCTACTATATGTTTGAGTTTTGATATTACTATATCGATAAGGCGTTTTCCATTCAATTTGAGTATTGCTTTATCTTTATCCGAACCTATTCTGCTGCTTTTCCCTCCTGCTAAAATAATTGCTGTTAAACGAGAAATTTCTTTATTCTTTTTAATTTTCATATTATATATCATTCCATCTCGATTATAAAGTTATAAATTCGTATCGAGTAAAGAAAAAAATAAAAACAATAGTTAAAAAACTGTCATCTTCTTTCTTAAAATACCTCACTAAAGTTTACACTAAACAATTGACCAATTTACCAATGCACCGATTCACCAATTGAATCAATCGTTAGTGAATAGTCGTTAGCATTAAATACAAGATACAAGACAATTCCTTTACTTTTTTGTGTATGTTCTAAATGTTATTTTATTAATGCTTTCTTTATTTTTACTGCACACACTTTATATTCAGGAATCTTAGCTACCGGATCCAGGGCAGCATTGGTAAGTAGATTTGCAGCTGCTTCACGGAAATGGAAACTCATAAACACCACACCTTTTCCTGATTTTTTAGTAACTTTTGCCTTAGTCTTGATTTTTCCTCGACGAGAGGCTACTACTACAAATTCTCCGTTTTCGACCTTTAGCTCTTGCGCATCTTGAGGGTTAATCTCCACTAATGCTTCCGGATAAATCTCATTTAACCCCTTAGATCTCCGAGTAACAGTTCCTGTGTGGAAATGATATAATACCCGGCCAGTGGTAAAGAGGAAAGGATATTCCTCGTCTGGCAGTTCGACTGCTTCTTTAAATTCTACTGCAGTAAATTTCCCTTTGCCCCGGCTAAATTTGTCTTTATGTAGATATTTGGTCCCAGGATGATTGGCATCAAGACAAGGCCACTGTAATCCCCCATTATCTAATCGATTATAATGTATTCCTCCATAAATAGGGGTAAGCTGGGCAATCTCTTCCATTATCTCTACTGGATTATTATAACTCATATTATAACCCATCTTTTGAGACAATTCGCAAATGATTTTCCATTCCGGTTTAGAGTCACCTATAGGTTCAATAGCCTTTCTTATTCTTTGTACTCTTCTTTCCGTATTGGTCATAGTACCATCTTTTTCAGCTATGGTAACCCCGGGTAAAACTACATCTGCTAATTCAGCAGTCTCGGTCATAAAGACATCTGAGACTACTAAAAACTCCGTTTTCTTTAGAGCTTCTCGAGCATGATTGAGGTCGGGGTCAGACATAGCAGGGTTTTCTGCCATAATGAAGATGCCTTTAATCTTTCCCTTATAAGCAGCATTCAAAATCTCTACCACGGTTAAACCTACTTTGTTAGATAAATCCACTCCCCAGGCTTTAGAAAACTTCTCTTTAATTTTAAGGTCTGTAACTTTTTGGTAACCGGAATAAAAATTAGGTAAAGCCCCTAAATCGCAAGCTCCCTGTACATTGCTTTGCCCACGTAGAGGATTAACTCCTGTACTTTCCTTCCCTAAATTACCGGTAAGCATAGCAATATTAGCAGTAGATAATACATTATCTGTACCAGTTGTATGTTGAGTAATTCCCATCGAATAAATTAAAGAAACAGTGGGAGCAGTTGCATAAATCCTGGCTGCTTTTCGTATATCTTCAGCTGGCACACCGGTTATTTTTTCTACTACTTCAGGAGTATATTTGAGCACAGTCTTTTTTAATTCCTCATAACCTTCAGTTCTTTGAGCAATAAACTCTTTATCTTCTAATCCTTCACTGATAATTAAATTCATCAATCCATTAAATAAAGCTACATCAGTACCAGGACGTTGTCTCATCCAGATAGTTGCATATTTAGTAAGTTCAATTTCTCGAGGGTCAGCTATAATTAGTTTTGCGCCATTTTTAGTAACTGCTTTTTTAATTTCCAGAGCAATTATGGGATGATTTTCAGTAGTATTAGAGCCGGTAAGATAAATTACTGAAGCATCAGCAATCTCTTTTATGGAGTTAGTCATCGCTCCACTACCAAAAGCCTGAGCTAAACCTGCAACTGTGGCTGAATGACACAAGCGGGCGCAATGATCAACGTTATTAGTTCCTAAAACAGCTCGGCTAAACTTCATTAGAAGATAATTTTCTTCGTTGGTGCATTTGGCAGAAGATAAAACTCCTAAACTATCACTACCACTCTCTTTTTTAAACTGGTTAAATTTATCACTAATTAATTGCAAAGCTTCTTCCCAGGAGGCTTTTTCTAATTTTCCATTCTTTCTAATTAAAGGAGCAGTTAACCGGTCTTTATGGTGAATATAATCGTAGCCAAAGCGTCCTTTAGCACAGAGGTTAATCCCATTTACTACACTCTCAGAATTAGAAGTAACTTTTACCACCTGGCCTTCCTTTATATTAAAATCAAAATTACATCCACATCCACAGTAATTACAAGTGGTTTTTACTTTTTTAAATTCCCAAGTTCTACCCTTCCCTTGTGCTTCTTTATCTATTAATGCACCTACCGGGCAGACTGCAACACACTGTCCACAAAATACGCAGTTTGAATTTTTTAAATCAGTTCTTCCCTCGACTACAATTTCTGTTTTTGTTCCTCGATACCCAAAATCGATAATATTTGATTGCTGAATTTCATTGCATATTTCCACGCATCTTCCGCATAGCACACATTTATCCAATTCTCTTACAATAAAAGGGTTATTATTATCAATAGTAATCTCTTTTTTATTTTGTTCAAATCTGGATTTCTTTATACCCAAATCATAAGCCAGGTCTTCCAAAATACAAGAACCGCTCTTCTCACAAGTCATACAATCCAGAGGATGATTGGCCAGCAAGAATTCCAAAGTCATTTTCCGGGCTCTGACAACTCTTTTATTGTTAGTATAGATATTTAAACCTTCTTTTACCGGATAAGCGCAAGAAGCAACCAATGCAGGCATACCAACAACTTCTACAACACATATCCGACAAGAACCAGGAGAAAATTTAAGTTCGGGCATAGCACATAATGTGGGAATTTTAATACCTGCCCCCTTAGCAGCATCTAAAATAGTTATTCCTTCTTCTACTTTTACCTTAATATTGTCTATTATTATATTTATCAAAGACACTGCTCTTCCCTCTCCTCTTTCTAAAACTTTTCTTTTTTAATAATTAAAAACTATCTATTTTTTTACTATTGCTTTAAATTTACATATTTCATAGCAAAAACCACATTGTATACATTTATCCTGGTCTAATTTGTAGGGTTGCTTCTTCGCACCACTTATGGCATCAGCCGGGCAAACTTTTAGACACAAACCACAGCCAATACATTTTTCCAAATCAATGCTATATTTAATTAAGCCACGGCAAACCCCTGCTGGGCATCTCTTATGCTGTATATGAGCTTCGTATTCATTTTTGAAATATCTCAAGGTAGTCAAAACTGGATTTGGTGCTGTTTGGCCCAGTCCACAAAGTGAAGCATCTTTAATTACTTCTCCCATTTCTTCCAAAAGTTCAATATCTCCTTCTTCCCCTTTTCCTTCGCAAATATCAGTAAGAACTTCTAACATCCTTTTTGTTCCTTCACGACAAGGAGTGCATTTACCACAAGATTCTTCTTGGCAAAAATCCATAAAGAAACGGGCTATATCTACAGCACATTTATCCTCATTCATCACAATTAGCCCACCGGAACCCATAATAGCCCCTAAATTTTTTACAGTATCGTAATCTATAGGGACATTAAGATATTCAACAGGAATACAACCTCCTGAAGGTCCACCTAATTGGGCAGCTTTAAATTTTTTTCCATCAGGTATGCCCCCTCCAATCTCATAGATAATGGTCCCTAAAGTCGTTCCAATAGGAACTTCCACTAATCCCACATTATTTACATCACCGGTAAGAGCAAAAACTTTAGTTCCTTTACTAGCCTCTGTACCTATATTAGCAAACCAAGAACTTCCTTTTAAAATTATCTGGCCAATATTAGCTAATGTTTCCACATTATTTAAAACAGTCGGCTTTTCCCATAAACCTGCATTAGCGGGAAAAGGTGGTCTTGGACGAGGCATTCCCCTTTTGCCTTCAATAGATCTCATTAAAGCAGTTTCTTCTCCACAAACGAAAGCCCCTGCTCCCCGGTAAATTTTCAAATCGAAATCAAATCCTGTTTCCAGAATGTTCTTGCCTAAAAGACCGAATTCTTTAGCTTGATGAATAGCTTTATTTAACATTTTTATAGCTAAAGGATATTCTGCACGACAATAAATATATCCTTGATGAGCATCTACAGCCTTTGCTGCAATAACCATTCCTTCAATAACAGCATGGGGATCACCTTCTAAAATACTTCTATCCATATAAGCACCAGGGTCACCCTCATCAGCATTACAAACAACATATTTTACTTTATTTACTGTCTGAGTAGCATATTTCCATTTGATACCTACAGGAAAACCTGCTCCACCTCTTCCTTTTAATCCCGAATCTAAAATTTCCTGAATAATCTCTCTTTTGGTCATCTCCGTTAAAGCTTTAGCCATCCCCATATATCCATTCCTAGCAATATAATCTTCAATTTTTTCCGGATCAATTATCCCCCGATTTTTCAATACTCTTATCTCTTGATTTGAAAAAAAAGGGATTTCTTCTATGCCGGGTATACTTTTATCTAAAACAATTTCATCTGGTAAGATACCTTTATATTTAATCCTTTCCTTAATCTGCTCTTCTTTCCCCCTTGCCAAGGCATAAGCAGCAAGAACTTTTCCTCCTAAAATATGCTTTTTAAAAACTTCCAATACCTTCTCTTTGTCCATATACTGATAAATTATTGGTTCCTGCTCAAATATCTCCACAGTAATTAAAGGCTCTCTACTACATAACCCCATACAACCAGAAGTAATGATAGCAATATTTTTTTGTTTTTCTTTCTCAATTTCCCTTGTCAGAGCATCCATAATTTTTTGGGCACCCGAAGCAATGCCGCAGGTGCCCATATGGACGGTTATTCTTATTTTTTTTCCTCTTTTTGATAATTCTCTTTTAGCTAAGGTATGCTTCTTAATTTTTATTAAATCTTCTGTCTTAATTTTTCCCACAGTCTTCCCCTTTCCTGCCTTAACCTTAACCGTTATTTATATTGTTCTAATATCTCTTTTACCTTTGAAGGCTTAACTCTTCCATAAACTTCTCCATCAACTACTATTACCGGGGCTAATCCACAAGCTCCAAGACATCTTACTGTTTCATAAGTAAACCTTCTATCGGTAGTAGTCTCTCCGGGTTTTACTCCAAATTCCTTCTCGATTATTTCTGCGTTTTTCTTGCCCCCTCTAACATAACAAGCTGTACCTAAACACACTTTCACCGTATGTTTCCCCCGTGGAGTCATAGTAAAGAATGAATAAAAGGTTACAACTCCATAAATTCTGCTTAAAGGGATATTTGTTTTATTAGATATTTGTTTCTGAATAGTAATGGGCAGATATCCGAGTAAAGCTTGAGCTTCCTCCAATAAAGGTATCAAACCTCCCGGCTCCGCTTTGTATTTTTCAATAATTTTATTTAATTCATCTATCTGCTCGAGCGTAAATTCTTCTAACAAATTATCTATCTGTCGTTCCATCTCTTTTCTCCACCTACTAATAAAAAGTTATAAATCTCTATCTTATTATTACTAAAAATTTATTAATGGATAAAATCTGAACATACTCTGCTTAACATGAAGTACTCTTTAATATTGGCTATAAATATCTTAAATATTAATTAATTATATCCTATAATGAGATATTATCCAATATAGTCTTATAAAAAATTAATTTCCGCAAAATTTAAACTTTATGCTCGTTAAATATTTTGTGAATATTATTATTTTTTATCTTTCGGGATTTCTTTTGTTCTATCTATACCAATAACCCATAAAGCTTTATACGCCAATATAGCAATTACTCCACCTGATAGAGCAGTAAATAATTGAGGTAAACTCATAACTTTAGCTATCTTATCTGGTACATCTACAATATAACTTACTGCTGTAAATAAAATTAAATACTTAACCAAGGAAGCAATAATAATTCCTAAAATTTTATTTTTTCCTTTTAATAGACTAAAAACAACCACTAAAACACCGTTGCCCAGAGCAATAAAAGGAATCATTGGGCCCAAAGGTGGTGGTAAAATACCCCTCATAAAAGCAATAACCGGCGTACAAATACCGATAATGATTCCACTCCAACTTCCCACCAATAAGGCAGCTAAATAAAGTATTGTATTAATTAGTGGACCGGTTATCGGTTGAGGGAAGCCACCCATCTGAACAACTAAAGCTACCGCTAATAATATTCCAGTCCGGGTAATAAATCTAATTTTATTGTTCTCCATATAATCATTCTCCTTTTTTATAAATATTTCAAAAATAATTATCTCTTTCTTTGTCTATTTTATATTTTTTATAATTTAATTTTAAAAATTTAACAATTACTGCATAACTATACTTTTGCCATAACCGATTTAACCTGAACTCCTTTAATAGAACCCAGCTTACCGGTTAAAGACCCTAATTGGTCAGTTGAGCCATTTACAATCAGACAGATGATGCTAACCTCTTTAGGAAAATAGGGCAAGCCCATTCGGCCAATAATGATATCTGCATGTTTACTTAAAATCTCATTAACCTTAGAAGATTGGTTAGCCCTATCAGTAATAATAATAGTAACTGTTCCGATCCGCTTAGACATTTTCCTCCTCCCCTTTCTGATTTTTAAAAAATAAAAATAAATAAAAAGAGGTCTGATTATATAACCTTAAGTTAAGAAATCAAACCCCTTTAATTATCTCGGAAATTTACGATTTCCCCTTAAGATTAGAAGAGTTCTTCCTCTCTCGCAGGTAGTCAATGATTAATTATTCTTTTGTTATCTATTTTAAAAGATCACTGCTTTTTATTTATTTCATCTTCTTTTTTGTTTTATGGTAACAAATAACTTAAACATTTTCATCTTTTTTATTAAAATATTTGGTATGGAGTAGATGATGAGATTTCTCTCCCAGAGGTTTTCCAAGAAATTCCTCATAGAGAACCTTTAATGCAGGATTGTCATGAGACTTCCTATATTTTCTACCTTCATCCTCTTTATATATGGCCTGAATTCTGGCTTTTCTTATTTCATCAGTAGTCATTCTTGGTTGTCCACCTCCGCCAATACAGCCACCGGGGCAAGTCATAATTTCTATAAAATGATACTGTTTCTTGCCAGATTTAATTTCTTCTATTATCTTTTTAGCATTCCCCAGACCATGGGCAACTGCAACATTTAGAGTAACACCTTCCAAAAATTTCCATTCTTCTTTTGTACCTTCTATTGTCAGTGATGCTTCTTTTACTCCTTTAAGCCCCTGAATGGGGGTAACGTGTAATTGATCAAATGGAATATCCCTTCCCGTTACAATCTCATAGGCAGTTCTAAGGGCTGCTTCCATAACTCCTCCGGTGTTAGCAAATATATCGGCAGCACCCGTGGATATACCCAGAGGGGCATCCATCTCTGCATCAGGAAGATTGACAAAATCTATTCCTGCTTGTTTAATCATTTTCCCTAATTCTCTGGTAGTTAATACATAATCTACATCTTTTACTCCACTATCTGTCATTTCTTCTCGGTTGCATTCAAATTTTTTCGCGGTACAGGGCATAATAGATACGACAACAATATCTTCTTTTTTCTTTCCGACTTTTTCAGCAAAATAAGTTTTAGCAACTGCCCCAAACATTTGTTGAGGAGATTTGCAGGTAGATATATTGGAAATAAATTCAGGATAAAAGTGTTCCATATAACTTACCCATCCGGGAGAACAAGAAGTAAACATGGGTAAAGCCACATTTTTGTCTTTATCCACTAATATTTTTTTCAGTCTGGTTAGAAGCTCTGTTCCTTCCTCCATAATAGTTAAATCAGCAGCAAAATTGGTATCGAATACTTTATCAAAACCCAGCATTCTAAGAGCAGTAGTCATTCGCCCCTTAACCAAAGTACCTGGTTCTAAATCAAAGCATTCGCCTAAGGCAGCTCTTATAGCGGGAGCAGTCTGAACAATTACAAACTTATCTGGATTATCGATTGCTTCCCATACTTTATCAATATCATCTTTTTCACTGATTGCACCTACCGGGCAAACAGCAGCGCATTGTCCGCATTGTACACATATGGCATCGTTTAATAAATCTCCTTGTCCTGGAGCAATAATCGTATCAAAACCACGGGCTCTGGGGGCTAATGTTCCCACCCCTTGTACTTCTTGACATACGGTGACACATCTCCTGCACAAGATACACTTGTTTGGGTCCCTTACGATCCCGGGGGTACTTTCATCTAAAGGCAACCTTTCCTTCACGGACTGAAATCTAACTTCTTTAATACCATACTCATCTGCTAATTTTTGCAGTTCACAATCCTGATTACGATCACAAGTATTACATTCCGAGGGATGATCACTTAAAAGTAACTCCAATATAATCTTTCTAGCATCGCGTATTTTTTTAGTATTAGTATGGATTTTCATACCTTCTGAAACCTGTGTTACACAAGAGGGCTGAAGTGTTCTGGCCCCTTCAACCTCCACAACACACATTCTGCATGATCCTGGTTCTTGAACATTTTCAAGATAACACAGAGTAGGTATCTTTATTCCAATCTTTTTAGCAGCATTTAAAATAGTTGTACCTTCTGGCACTTCAACTTTTATATTATTTATAGTAATATTTGCCATTAATTTCTTCTCCTTTTTATAATGTTTTTCCTTAAAAATGATTACACTTATTGCCTTCCCATATATTTGCTAACTATATAAATCTCATTATGCAATTTAAATTTTTTCTATGTAATTATAACTATTAATTTCAAGAAAAATTTAGCATTTTATCGTTCGTTTCTCTAGTAACAGGCTCATGAACCTTTTTAGGATCAATTCCCTCCTCTAATTCTGCCCTAAAATACTTCAGAGCAGAGAGAACGGGGGAAGCTATTGATTGACCAAGAGGACAAAAAGCGGTCAATTTTAGACCTTCAGCCAATTCCTCTATATTTTTAAGTTCATCAAAATATGCTTCTTTCTTTTCTAAGCGGCTGAAAGATTCGTATAGCTGCTTAGCCCCAATTCTACACACAGAACATCGCCCACATGATTCATGGATAAAAAATTTCATACAACACTTTAAAAAATCCACCACTGAAACTTTTTCATTCATAACTAATATTGCCCCAGAACCCAGATTATGTCCTTCCATTTGAAGAGATAGGTAATCAAGTGATACATCTAAAAGTTCTATAGAAAGAATATCACCAGCAGTACCTCCTATTTGAGCCATTTTAAATTCTCCAGAAGACATGCCTCCTGCATAATTATAAATAATCTCTCTTAAGGTAAACCCCATGGGTACTTCTATTAGGCCAGGGCGTTTTACATGTCCTAATATAGTATAGACTTTAGTACCAGGTGAACTTTCAGTTCCAAATTTTTTGAACCATTCGGCACCATTCAAAATAATAGGTGCAATATTGGCAAGGGTCTCTACATTATTTACATTAGTGGGTTTGGATAAAAATCCCAATTTAGCCGGGAAAGGTGGTTTAAGTCTTGGTTCTCCTCGAAAGCCTTCCATTGAATTTAGAAGAGCAGTTTCTTCTCCACAGATATAAGAACCTGCTCCAATTTTTATCTTCACCTCGAAATCAAAATCTGTATCAAATATATTTTGACCTAAAAAACCTAATTTTTCAGCATCTTTTATAGCTTTTTGTAATCTTTGAATAGAAAGCTGGTATTCTCCACGAATATAAATATATCCGATATTAGCTCCTATAGCATATGCGCAAATGGCCATTCCTTCTAAAATCTTATGAGGGTCACCTTCCATAATTAATCGATCTTTAAAAGTACCTGGTTCTCCTTCGTCCGCATTGCAAATAACATATTTTGGACTTTCTTTTTCCTGGGCAGCAAAAGACCATTTTAGACCGGTGGGAAATCCTGCCCCTCCTCTACCTTGAAGCCCGGAATCCTTTACTATTTTAATAACTTCTTCTGGTGTTTTTTCTTTTAGAGCTATTCCTAATGCTTCATAACCATTTACTCCAATATATTCTTCAATATCTTCAGGATTAATTCTTCCACAATTACTCAGCACAATCCTACCAAAATATTGTGTTTCTCTGAGATCAATATCAACTAAATCCATCTCTGATTGTAGTTTTTCTGAAATAAGCAGTTTTTTGTAAGGTCTACCTTTAATAAATCTTTCTTCTATAAATTCTTCAATATCCTGCTCGGTCATATTTCTATACATCTCCCCTGTAGGATAGACACCCACAATAACACCTTGATTAATAGAACTAATACTGCCTGTTTCAAACACCTTAATTTGGTCAGAAAGATTCTGATTATCTATTTCAGTAATCAACTTAGTTTTTATCTTTCTTGCTTCGGAAAGTACGGTTTTTCCGTCAATACTAATAAAAATCTGGGCAATGCCTCTTTTTGGCATAATTATCTCCTTTCCTTTTTTTGAATTTGGTCCAATATTTTTCCAATCTTTTCTTCATCCAAATTACCATAGGCTTCTTCATTAATCATTATAGCCGGAGCCACTCCGCAAATTCCTAAACAACTGGTTCCTTCTAAGGTAAAAAGTCCGTCTTTGGTTGTCTCTCCTTCTTTAATCCCTAATTTAGTTTCTATAGCCTGAAAAATAGTTTGTGCGCCTAACAAATGGCAAGGAGGACTTTCACAAACTCTAATTATATATTTGCCACGAGGTACTAAACTATACATTGTGTAAAAAGAAGCAGTCCCTTTAATATCAGATGCTGGTATTTTCATTTCCTTACTCAACAAATTAATATCCTCTTCATTAATATAATTCTGTGGGCTTTGATTTTGAATATCATGCAAAATCTGTAACAAATTTTCTCTTTTATTTCCGTACTTGTTAATAATCTCTTTTACTGTCATATTCCCTCCTCTTCTTTCTTAAACTCACAACGTAGACATCTGTCTGCTTCTTTGCAAGCAGTTGCCTTGTTCCAGGTCTTTTCAACTTCCGTATAAAAATCTCTTTTTTCTACTGGAACCAATATATTTTTTGCCCGCTCATAATCTACCGGTTCTTCTTCCGGGTCAAACTTCACTTCGATTGGATCCATGATATTCCAGGGATATTCCTCTCGACCACCGGTTAAATATTTATCTATGGCCTCAGCTGCTCTCTGTGCTTGACCAATTGCCTCCACCACAGTAGAAGGGCCAGTCACAACATCACCACCAGCAAAGATATCTTCTGACATCGTCTCTCCTTTATGAGAATTACAAAAGATAGTTCCATTTCTATTAAGTTTGATTGTCTCTTTGTCAAATAAGTTACCCAGAGATGGCTTCTGGCCAATAGCTAAAATTAAAAGACTAACTTCTTTAGTAAAAGAAGAAGCTTCTATCTCAACAGGTCTTCGTCTACCAGATTTATCAAATTCACCAAGCCGCATATTCACAAATTCAACTTTTAATTTATCGTTACTGTTTGACTTAACTGATTTGATATTTTGCAGAAGATGTATTTTTATTCCTTCGTTTTCCGCTTCATTAATCTCTTCTAACTCAGCAGGCATTTCTTCTTTAGTTCTACGATATACAATAGTGACCTCTGCACCAAGTCTCTTAGCAGTCCTGGCTGCATCTATAGCGGTATTCCCACCCCCAATAACTACTACCTCCTGGCCAACAGAGATTTTTTCATTATTGTTGATTTTGTACAAAAAATCCAACCCACTCATAACTCTATTATTACCATCTATACCTTTAATTGCAGGCATAATGGAATCCCCTGTTCCGGCGGCAATATAAAAGGCTTTAAAGCCTTGTTTTCTAAGTTCGTCAATACTTATGTCTTTACCAACCTGGACATTAGTCTTTATCATTACCCCATATTGAGATAAGGCTTGAATCTCTTTTTCCACAATATCTTTTGGTAGTCTATAAGAAGGAATGGCATAAGTAAGCATCCCTCCCGTCTTAGACTCAGATTCAAAAACAGTAACATCATATCCCAACATGGTTAAGAAGTAAGCATTTGATAATCCGGATGGACCTGAACCAATGACTGCTACCTTAATTCCATTAGAATTTTGTTTTTCAGGGAAACATTTTAAATAATCATCTATTGAATCAGCCATAAACCGTTTTACAGAACGAATGCTGACGGCCGAATCGAGATCGTTTCTTCTGCATTTGGCTTCACACTGATGAGGACATACCCGTCCACAAACAGCAGGAAATGGATTATTCTTTAAATGTGTTTTTAAGGCTTGCGCAAAATTGCCCTCTTTAGTGTAGGCAAGATAAGCTGGTACATTTACTGAGGCAGGACATATATTGGAACAAGGAGCATATACTAATTCTGAACATACTCCTGCCCGACATTTTTTATCACGAATATGTTCAATATACTCTTCCCTAAAATATCTTAAAGTTGCAATAACCGGATTAGGTGCGGTCTGCCCCAAACCACATAAAGAAGTCCGCTTTATTTGCTCAGATAATTCTTCCAGAATATCCAGGTCCTCCATTTTTCCTTTTCCCTGACAGATTCGCTCCAAAATATTTAACATAATCCGCGTCCCTTGACGACAGGGTGTACAGTTTCCGCATGATTCTTCCTGAATAAATTCCATAAAATAACGAGCTAAATCGACCATACAGGTATCTTCATCCATTACAATTAATCCGCCTGAACCCATGATTGCACCAAGTTCTTGTAATGACTCATAATCAACTTTTACATTTAAGTGGTCAGCAGGTATACAACCCCCTGAAGGACCACCAATCTGCACCGCTTTTAATTTTTTATTATTAGGAATTCCTCCTCCAATATCATAGATAATTGTTCCTAAAGGCATTCCGATAGGAATTTCAATAAGCCCGGTATTATTTATATCGCCCGCCAAGGCAAACACTTTAGTTCCTCGACTCTTTTCGGTCCCCATTGAAGCAAAATCGTCAGCCCCTCGTAAAATTATATAAGGTATATTAGCAAAAGTTTCCACATTATTCAGTACAGTAGGACATTCGAAGAGTCCCTTTTGAGTGGGATAAGGAGGTTTTGGACGAGGTTCTCCTCTCTTCCCTTCTATAGAACGCATTAGAGCGGTTTCTTCGCCACAGACAAAAGCACCTGCTCCTATTCTTATTTCTATATCAAAATCAAAATCGGTCCCTAAAATATTTTTTCCTAAAAGTTCATTCTTTTTCGCTTGCTCAATAGCAATCAATAACCTCTCCACGGCTAAAGGATATTCAGCCCTAACATATATATAACCCTGATTCGCACCTATAGCATAACCACAGATCATCATAGCTTCTATTATGCTATGAGGATCTCCTTCTAAAATACTTCTATCCATAAAGGCACCGGGGTCGCCTTCGTCAGCATTACATAAAACATATTTCTTGCTACCTTTTGCAGCAGCAGTAAATTGCCATTTCAAACCAGTGGGAAATCCTGCTCCGCCTCGACCTCTTAGACCTGATTTTTTCATCTCTTCAATTACTTGTTGAGGGGTCATTTCGGTCAACACTTTTCCTAAAGCCATATATCCATCAGCTGCTATATATTCTTCAATTTCCAAGGGATTAATAATTCCACAGTTTCGGAGAGCTACCTTTTTCTGAAGCTTGAAGAAATCTATATCATTAAACATCTCCACCATTTCCTCAGTCTTTGGTTTTTTATAAAATAGACGTTTAACTACTCTCCCTTTTAATAGATGTTCTTGAACAATTTCTTCTGCATCTTCGGGTTTAACCTTTTGATAGAAAACACCATCTGGATAGATAACCATGAGTGGGCCCAGCTCACAAGTTCCCATACATCCGGTAGTTACAACATCAACTTCATTTTGAAGCCCTGCTTTAGCTATTGCTCTTTCCACTGCTTCTTTAACGCTACCCGCATTTGAAGAAATACAGGCACCTCCATAACAAAGCAAAACATGTGCTCTTAAGTTATACATATTAATATTCCCTACCTTATCTATTTGTATTGTTCTAATATTTTATCTAATTTCTTTGCTGATATCCGACCATGGACATCTTTATCAATCATAATAACCGGAGCTAATCCGCAGGCCCCTAAACATCTTTGCACTCCAATAGAAAACCTTCTATCTTCAGTAGTCTCTCCAATTCTTATCTCAAGCTTTTCTTCGAGTGTTTCTAATATTTTTTTCGCCCCTCTCACATAACAAGCTGTACCTAAACATACCGTAATAGTGTGCCTACCGGAAGGAAAGGTCTTAAAATAAGAATAAAAAGTAACCACTCCGGTTACTACGCTTACTGGAATATTCATTTCTTTAGCCACAAAATTCTGTACTTCCGGCGGGAGATATCCAAATATTGCCTGCGCCATATGGAGCACGGGTATTAAATAGCCTTTTTTATTCTTATTTTCGTCAATAAATTCTTTAAGTTGTTTATACTTTTGCTCATCAGTAAGTTCTTTTTCATTACAAAGACATCCCATAATTATATCCCCTTTGAAAAAAGATATTTTTCTACAATTTCGCCATTTAATATGTGTTTCTTAAATATTTCTTCAGCAGCTTTCGGGTCAACCTTTCCATATACGACTGGCTCCTTATCTTCTATATAAACTTGAATCATGGGTTCCTGTTCACAAAAACCAGCACAGCCTGCTGTGGTTACTATAGTGTCGGATCTGTCGTTCTTGGCAATAAGATCAATCAGAGCATTCATAGTTTCCCTTGCTCCGGCAGCAATACCACAAGTCCCCAGGCAAACCACAATTTTAATCCGATGCTTTCCAGTACGTAATTCCAGATCTTTTCTTACTCTCTCTCTAATTTTTTTTAGTTCTTCTAAATTCTTCATCTTCCTCCCCTTCATTTCTTATATATTAAATAGTAATCAAATAAATTAAATATTTATTTAGTGAAAATATCCAAAAGACTCCTTTAAATTACAATATACCAAACTGGGTATCAATCCCTATTTTTTTAAGCTCCTGATCTATTGAAACATAAATGAAGTCTCGAACTTCTTTCTGCTGCATCTCAGAATAACTAACAATTTTCCTAATCTTTTTACTATTAAAAATAGATATCTTTTTATTATTCTCCTTCTGAATAAAAATATCATAATTAACCTTTGGCCAACTGTAGATAGCATCAACAAAAGTTCTGGCTATATCTCCGAAAGGTTTAGCATCGATATGGGAAATGTCTGTTTTAAATTCTAAACAGACTCCTCTTTTATTTAAGTTAAAAATCCTAAGAAATCCCCCTGTACCTTCTACTGCTTTCTTTAAAAATGGAAGTCCTAATCCAACTTTTCTGGTTTTTCGAGAGGTTACAAAAGGGTCAGTAACGTCTTCATCTTTAATTCCACTACCATTATCTTCTATCTTACAAAAAAAAAGATTATCCTGAATTCCCAAGATAATTTTAACTTCTGTGGCTCCAGCTTTTACAGAATTCTCCAAAATATCGAATAGGTGATCTGCTAAATCTTTCATTGTTTACTTCTTTTTAAAAAATCTTTCAAAAATAAAAAATTCTTAATCTCTCCTTGGTTATCTTCAATAAAAAAGAGCCCTATATCTTCAACCCCATGACTATCTGAACCGGCTATTACCGGGAACCCGTCCCAGGTATCACCTAACTGAAATTTCCTTTTTCTCCACTTAAATTTAGAAATTTCCACTGCATCAAAATATTCTTCTCGATCCAAAAACCCCAATTGGCTAAGTAAGCTAAATCTATCTTTGTCAATATGGGCAGGAACGGCAATTCCTTCTATGCTGTGTACAAAATCAACCAAATTATCTAACCCTATATTTAAAGCTACCTGTCTTAGGGTATCGTCGATTCCGATAATTTCGCCATTTAGATTATAATATAGCTGGTTCCCAAAAACTCTGGAATTATTTTTCTTCCCGGGTAAATAATTATCTATTTCTTTTTCCATTTTTAAAAGTGCTTCAATATTGGGAAAATAAGCTAAGAGGTGGACTTCCTCTCTACTGGTTAATTCCACCCCCGGAATTACTCGAATAGGCATATCTTCGCTCAGCTTGCAGGCTAAAATTGAATGCTGAACAGTATTATGATCAGTAATAGATATAAGATTAAGCTCTTTCTGAACAGCCTGCTCTAAAATTAGCTGAGGTGACATAATATCATCACCGCAAGCCGAAAGAGCAGAATGGATATGTAAATCAATCCTTTGCAGTTTCAGCCTCCATCAAACAATATATTTCTCCGCACACAGTAAAAGAATTTTTATTGGTTCGGAGTAAATTAATCTTTTCTTCCTTAGCTTTTTCGATTACCTCTTTCTCAACAGTTACATTATTGGTAAATATTATTGACTTGATATCTTTGATAAGAGCAACTGCGATACTATTCTTGTGAGCTTGTATAGTAATCCAGATACAATCTGGCTGAGCATGAGCCATAACATCAGACATCAAATCTCCACAATAACCGTTTTTAATTTCGTAGTTAGCACAGAAAACAATCTTTTCCAATCGGCATTTATCAACTATTTTGCTTAATTTCATTTTTTACTCCTAAATTAATTATTGCTTTTAGCTCTGTTCCAGTCTTTAAAGAAGATTTAATCTCAAGTTTATCGGCATAACGTTTTATATTGGGAAGACCCATCCCTGCACCAAAACCCAAAGCTCTAATTTTTTCAGATGCTGTGGTAAATCCTGGTTTTAAAGCAAGTTTAACATCTGAAATCCCAGGACCTTTATCATTAGCACAGATTACCGCATTGTTACCATCATTAACCTCGATAGTCATACTCCCCCCCAGGGAGTGAAGACAAATATTCATCTCGGCCTCATAGCAAACAATAGCAATTCTACGAATAATGTCTTTACTGATTCCCAGGTTCTGAAAATACTTTTTAGTTATACTGGCAACTCTACCGGCATTATCAAAATCATCTCCCTTAACTTCAAACCGAAGCGGTTTTTTGACAATACTTTTAATTAATTCATGAGAAATTTGAGTATTTTTTATTTCTTTATCTTCGACTTTTTCGGCAATTGACTGAACCACAACCAACAATCTATTTAGAATATCGCTAAGAGTTATTATACCTACAATTTTTTTACTATTTAAAGATTCGGTAACCGGAAGACGCCCCACTTTAAATTTTTCTAATCTATTGATTGCTGAAACTACTGAAAAGTTTTGCGGGATGGTGATTACGTCTCTACTTATATAATCAGTAATTTTGTTATCTACATAATCTTTATCAAAGGCAGTAATAACATCATCAATACTTACGATTCCTATAATATTTCTTTCATCGTCAAGGATAGGAACTCCGGAAATTTTTTTCTCTTTAAGTTTTAACTGTATTTCCCGAAAGGTGGCATTTTCCTTAAAAAAGATTACTTTCTTAGACATGGCTTCTTTAACTTTGATTTCGTAAATTAGTTCATTAACTAAAGTTAACTTTTCTTTGGAATAATTGGCATTCATTTATTTTCTTCTTTTATTAATTCCTCAACAATTTTTTTACAGGAACCAAACATCAGGTTATCCGTCTTTAAAAGGGGAATATGATGAGATTTCGCTAAACCAATTGCTTCTTGAGGAGGTAGTTTACCTCGCACAAAAACAATAGCAATGGCACCAGTTAATTCGGCTGTACGAACAACTTGTGAAAAGGTTAAACCAGTCAAGAGTACATAGTCATCTTTGGAATAAGCTAAGATATCACTTAAAAGATCACTTGCACCAAATTCTGAGATTTCTTGATCTAAAAAATCTTCACCACATAAAACTTCTGCATCTAAAACGCGAATTAAATCTTTAACTTTCATAATAGCTCTCTTTCCAAAAGACATCTATATATATCATTTTATATTATCTTTCTTAACCTTATGATAAATACGATTTTTACTCTCATTAGTAATTGTGAAATAAATCACAAATAATATAGAAGAATTTTATCACAAATTTAAATTGTATGTCAACCCTTTGTATTTAATAAATAAATTTATTTTATGTATTTTTTATAAGTGGATTATATAATGTGAATTAGGATGGAAGGTAAGTAGCTTGAATTTCATTTCTTACTCTGTTATATCTGTTGTTTTTTCGCGTAGAATAATTTTAAAAATTGTTTATATTGAAATTATATAACATTCTAATTAAGTAAGAAACTAGAATTAGGAGGGTTCATTTAAATTTCTTTTTATGGTAAATCATGAATTATTCTAATTATTTGGTAATTTTCCGATAGATTTCGTTTATTATTTTCTACTCTTTCGTAGTCAAGGTAGTCTCTCTTCTACAGCGGGCACAGAGAATCTTTACCCGATCAGAACGTCCATTGTCTTTTAACGCTGATATAATATTTCCATCTATAATCCCAAGACTTTTTAGGTGGGACAAATAAAGGGTAGGATTTGAATAGGACAATTCACCTATTTTTTCAGATATCCACTTTAAATGGTCTTTACAGGCAATAGGTTTACCACAGATTTCACAAAGCTGCAGCTCTTTCTCTATCCTCTCATCGGATTCGCTCCGGTTAAAAAATGAAAGTTCCCAATCGTTGGTTAATTTGACCCCTTCGTGATCAACAATGCATGCAGCCTCACACTGCCCGCAGAATATACAGGTATCTGTATAATGTATTATAATTCTCTTAGCATTACCATTCTGATCTACTATATCTTTATGGTCAATTGCTCCTACAGGACATACTTCACTACACGCAAGACAACCAACACACTTTTCTTGATAAAATTTAGGCTGACCCCTGAAATTTGGATGAGCCGTATGCGGTTCCTTTGGAAATTTAGAAGTATACGGTCCCTTAACAAAAGCTTTAATCGCCTCTATTAACTCTCTTATTTTTGGAGATTTCATAATACAACTCTTTTCTCATTTAATTGTTAATCCTGATTTAAACTTCTCCTTCTTTATCTTCAGTATATTTATCAACAACACTACCTTTCCATAGTTTTACTCCTGCTCTGTGTGCACCTCTGGCTATAGCATGTGCGGCTACCGGAGCTGTTAGAATAAGAAATATCATACATAAGAGCGATTTTATTCCAGCAGCAGTGAATCCTACTATAAGAAATGTGCCAAATAGAATACTGCAGGTGCCCAGAGTAACACACTTTGTAGCTGCCTGTAGACGACAATATACATCCGGAAGACGTACAAGCCCTAAACAACCAAATAAATCAAAAGCTAACCCTATACTTATAAATATCAAACCTATAATATTAATCATCAAATCCTTTCCCCTCTAAGTATTTTGAAAGTGCAAGTGCGCATATAAAACTCTGAAGTGCCCATGCTATCCCTATATCTATATACCAGGACCTTCCTGTTGAAATAGTCAAAACCGCGCAGAGTCCCACAATCATAATACCCAGAATATCTACAGCAACTATCCTGTCAGCACCGGTTGGACCTCTCCATACTCGGTAAAGGCATAAAATACATGCTAAAATAATTATGTAGAGAACTCTACCTAAAAAATCAATATAGGGAAGGTCGGGATAGAAAAGAAATGGCAACGGGCGTATTATAATTAAAATAACAATCCCAACTAAAAAAATCATACCTATAAACCATCTATATATCTTCATAATCTATCCTCTAATCAAAAATCTTTTTTAACACTTTCTCGAAACGGTCTACGATAATTCTTGTAGCTGATTCAACATCTTTTGTCTTTACGTCAATCCAGTGTATATACAGAATACCATTATCTTTATCTATATCAACAGTCATAGTGCCTGGTGTTAAGGTTATGGAATTGGCTAAAAATGTCAAGGCCGTATCTGTCGTTAATCTAGTCCTTACTTTAACTATCCCTGGATATATAGGCAACCGAGGATGCAAAACACGGTATGCAACATCCAGATTAGCCTTAAAGCATTCCCATAAGAACATAGGTAAATAATAAACAAAGAAATACCAGTACCGCGATGGATGCATTAACACATGTAGTCGGGTTATAAATAAATCTCCTACCATAAAGGTAACAAATGCAGAAACAAATCCACCAATAATAAGATGCTGCCAATCCGGCACCCAATTTAAAAGACACCATACTATAAATGCTACGAAAAACATACTTATTCTACTCTTCATCTATTGTATCCCCTTAAAGACTATATCAGCATATTTTGTACCTTCTAAAAGTACGTCAGAAGCAGGCTTAAGAAAAATCTCGTTTATGTTATAAATAAGCAAAACTCCTCCGACTACACAAATAAGTGCTAGAATTACCATCGCTAGCTTCATGAAAACAGGAACTTCCCTTACCTCGTTCCATCTGTCTCTCAGCTTACCAAAGAAGGCATACTTCATAACCTTCATAAAAGATGCTAAAGTTAATATACTTGCCAGTACAGCCCAGAAAGCATATCCTAAGCGATTAGCCTGCACACATGCAATTATAATAATCAATTTACTCCAGAAACCATTAAAGGGAGGAATACCTGCAATTGACATAGAGGCAACAAGGCTTGTGGCGCCCGTGATAGGCATTTTTGTCATTAGTCCTCCCATTTTTTGTAAATCACGTGTGCCGGTTGCGTATTCCACTGCTCCTGAATTTAAAAATAACAATGACTTAAATACAGAGTGGTTAAAAAGATGGAACAAACCTCCCATTATACCAAGCGGTGTGCCCAGACCAATTCCCAGGATAACATACCCTATCTGACTTATAGAGTGGTATGCCAGAAGTCGCTTAAAATCCCACTGTCCAATAGCTAAAAATACACCGATAACCATTGATAGGGTTCCTAACACCATCAGTATTAAAGAAAGGGAAGAGTTTATTCCAATTATGTTGTAGAAAACCCTGCATAAAGTATATACACCCAATGATTTAATTAATACCCCTGAAAGCATTGCTGATATAGGTGCTGGTGCAGATGGATGGGCATCTGGCAGCCAGGCATGAAAAGGAACAAGCGCTGCCTTAAGCCCAAACCCCATAATAAATAAGACACTCACCATGATGATAATATTGCTTGCACTTTTTTGAGCCAGGATATTTGCCATATCCGCCATATTCAATGTAGAGGTATAGCTATATAAAAACACAATTCCAAGAAGAATAAAAAGTGAACCTACGGTACTCATTACAGTATATTTAAATGCTGCTTCAAGTTCATGACGTTCTGTACCAAAAGCAACTAAGGCATAACTTGCCACAGAGGCAATTTCTAAAAATACAAATAGGTTAAACATATCGCCAGTTATCACCACACCATTCATCCCAGCCACCATGAGTAGAAACAATGTATAAAATTTCCATTTAGAGGTAAATCTCTCCATATAGTTTATTGAATAGATGGCAATAAAAAACGCCATCAGGTTTATAGTAACCAGCATAAAGACCGTCAAGCCGTCTAATACAAGAGCTATTCCAATAGGCAACTTCCAGCTACCAATACTATATACAAGGGTACCTTCTGTGGCTATAATCCGTACTGCAAAAAGAGAAAGGCCCAACAAAATAAGTGTTGTTAAGCTTCCCATTAAATCTGGCAGCCATTTTAACTTCTTACCAACTATTGAAGTTAAAAATGCTCCTGCCAGAGATATGCCAACAAAAAGTGGTAGTATATTAGATGTAGCTGTCATCCTCGTAGCTCCTTTATTTTTGTAATATCAAACGTCTTGTATTTTTCATAAATTCGCATCGCTAAAGCCACCAGCAATGCTGTGGTTGCCAACCCGATTACGATTGCAGTAAGGACAAGCGCCTGAGGAAGAGGATCAACCATGTTGACAATTTCAACATCAGATGAAAGAATTGGAGACCTACCTTCCATACGATAAGCTACTAATATAAAGAAAAGATTCACAGCATATTCTGCTATGATAATTCCCAAAATAATCTTGATAATATTTCTTTTTCTTAAAATGCAATAAAGTCCGCAACAAAAAAGTATAAGACAAAGCAGATATATTATCATTCTTTTTTCTCCCATTCAAATTTTAATAATACCAATACAACAAATATAGCAAAGAGCCCGGCACCAACTTTAAGACTTATGGCTATATTGCAAAGAGGTATAATGCCTGCGCTGAATAACCTGAAAGGCTCTCCCTTTGATATAAAATTCAAAAAGAAGTAGCCACCTGTAAATCCTAATAATGCTATACCTAAGAATAGAATTGCACCCACACTTTCCAAAAAAGACATTGCTGTTTTAGGTAATTTCTTTAAAGCTACATCTTTACCATAAGCAAGCATAAGATGTACAAAAGAAAGCGCTATAATAACTCCGCCAGCAAATCCCCCACCGGGTGATACATGACCATGTAAAACTATATAAATTCCATAAAGTAGTATAAGCCCCACAGTAAGACGGGTAATTACTTTTACGATTAGCGACATACCTTTATCATGTTCTTTACTCATCGTCTTCCTCCACAATCTCATCCTTTTTCTTTCTACCTATGCGCCGTACAATAGCCAGAACACCTATTACGGCAGTAAATAAGACCGTGGCTTCTCCCAGGGTATCATAAGCCCTGAAATCGAGTATTACTGAACCAACAAGATTAGAAGCACCTGTCCTAACTAACCCTTCTTTCAGATATGTGTTGGCAACTCTCATAATAGGATAACCGAATTCAGGTAAATCCTTAAAGGCTTTTATAGCCACAAATAAGAATACCACAATAAAACCTGCAGTAATAAGTGTATTAAGAAGCAACCTGCCTGTTGTCGAAAATGGAAGATCTTTCTTTAAGGTCGCTCTTATCAAGAGGATAAGACACAATATCTCAACAACAAGCTGTGTAATTGCTACATCAGGCGCTTTAAGTATTAAAAGAACTATCGAAAGCACCAGACCGACAGCTCCAACAGCTATCACAGAAGAAAGTAGGTCCTTCATTTCAATTGCGATTATCGCTCCAATAATCATAAATATCATTAAAATGTATAATTCTATCATCTTATTACCTCAGTAAAAAATAAAATAGTATTACCATCCCTAAAAGGCACCAAGATAAATATGTAGGGAGTACACCATTATGTAAATTACGTAAAATTTTATTGAAACCAAATGTTATAATTTTATTTATATCATAAATATCAAATACTTTTCTCTCGGCTAATCTATAAACAGTACCTAAGGGAGTTATGTCTTTTATTGTATTATAAAATTCGGTTCCTGAAACCCTCATATTTAACTGTTCTTCCAATATCTCTCCACCAACAAATGCTTCTGTCTCTCTTGTTTTTGTTATTGTCCCCAAAAAATAGATTATAATACCGACTGCAACCCCTACAATTATCAAAATAGTAGCAAGGCTTGCGTTCCATATACCAAAGAATTCTATTTTTTCTCCTAAGCTTGGAAAGATAAACATTTTAAGAGGTATCCTGTAAGCAAATACACCAAATATAATGCAGAGAATTGCAAGAAAAACCTGTGGAATCCACATGGTTGGACTAGTTTCTCGTCGCTTGCTAATCATTGCTTCCGCCTTTGTCGGTATTTTGTTAGACCGAGGTTGCTCGTTGGCCGGCTGTCCTAAAAATACAGCATGGATTAATTTCATAAAACTCGCCAGGGTAAGGGCACTTCCGAACATAGCTGCAATAAGCCATATTATCCAGAGATGATTACCATTATCAGCTGTCTTTATTATGCCCTGGTAAATCATCCATTTTGATGCGAATCCGTTAAAAGGAGGTATACCTGATATTGATAATGATGCTATTAAAAATGTAATAAAGGTAATAGGCATAATCTTACCAAAACCGCCCAATTTCTCAAGATCAGTTGTTCCAGCTTCTTTTTCAACTGCCCCTCCTGAAAGAAAAAGACAGGATTTATATATAGCATGGTTTAACATATGAAACAATCCACCTGCTATACCGATAGGATTACCAGTGCCGATACCTAAGATCATATATCCGACCTGGCTTACAGCATGATATCCTAAAAGTCTCTTTAAATCATGCTGTATGAGAGCCATCATAACTGCAGCTACAATGGTAACACTACCTACTATCATTAAGACGGTATTTACGGCTGTGCTTATTTTAAACATATTTAGGGAAATCCTGGCAAGAAAGTATATACCTAAAAGCTTATCCAGTGATGCCGGTAAAAATGCAGTAACAGGTGTGGGGGCGTCTTCGGCAGTATCAGGAACCCAAGTATGAAACGGCATAGCACCTGCCTTGGCAAAGGCACCAGCTGCAAGACACATATATGCCAAAACTGCTACCTTTGTATTTAAAGTTATACTTATCTCATCCATCTGAAGTGAATCTGTAAGGCGCCATATAATAGCCAGCCCAAGAAGCATAAGGGCATCTGTGCCACCAATTATTATAAACGCTTTCTTAGCCGTATAAGATGCATTTTCAGTTTGAGCAAATCCTATTAGTAAATATAAAAGAAGCCCTAAAAATCCCCAGAATACCATAAAAAGAATAAGATTATTGGAAAAGACAGCACCAAGTGAACTTATAAAAGTAAGGATTAAATAAGAATAATAGTAAATCAGTCTTTTTTTCTGCCGCATAAAACCAAAAGAATAAATAGTAATTAGCAGGAAAAATATTCCAATAAATATCCCCACAAATATGGATAGATTATCGAATTTAAAAAACTGTGTAGTTAAATTCATTTAACTCCCATCTTATTTCTTAATATCTCGGTTTTTCCCCGAGAAAGTTTAATTAAATCTTTTCCACTATATATCTTCTTCCTCTTTGTATTACATACGGTCATTCTTTCAGTACAGCAATAGCAAGGATCTATTGCAGCCAAAATTATCGTTGCATCTGAAATGTATTCACCTATAATAGTAGCTTTACATGTAGGAAGGTTCATAAATGTAGGTGCCCTTACCTTATGACGAACAGGCCTGTTTGTACCATCGCTTTTTACATAATGGAAACATTCGCCTCTTGGCGCTTCTATAAATCCTATACCTTCCCCAGGAGGAATGTCCTTAATATTAGCATCTATTTTACCACCTGGTAGGTTCAAAAAGCAGTTCTTTATTATCTTTATTGACTCAAATACCTCCAATATTCTTACCACCAACTTATCAAAAACATCACCATTATATGTAACTATCATATCCCACTCTACTTTATCATAAGCTCCGTAAGGTGAGTCTTCTCTCACATCTCTGGCTACGCCTGAAGCCCTTGCAGTGGGTCCAAGAGCACAATAACTTATAGCGTCTTCTTTTGAAAGAATACCTATTCCTTTCGTCCGAGCATGTATAACCGGATCGTCTATAACTGCTTTTTTCAACATCTCCAATGTAGGCACGATAGAATCCATCTTTTTGATAACCACTGGTATATCTTCAGATTTTATATCTCTTCTTACCCCTCCTGGCTTAAACATAGCATAATTATTTCTATTCCCGGTTAATATCTCCATCACATCAAGAATCTCTTCTCTTAGCTTCCATACCCACATATATAAAGTATTATATCCTAAGAAATGGCCGGCAAGACCTAACCATAGCAGATGTGAGTGTATCCTTTCAGCTTCAGCTATTATAGTCCTTATATATTTAGCCCTTTCTGGCACCTCTATAGGAATAATATCTTCTACTGCTCTCGTATAAGCAAAGGGATGACTTGTTGAACATATACCACAAATTCTCTCTATCACAAAAGTGGACTGATCGAATGACTTCATTTCAGAAAGTTTCTCTATTCCTCTATGATTATATCCAATTCGTACTTCAATATCTACGACCTTTTCTCCTTCAACAGTAAGCATAAAAAATTCCGGCTCTTCCTGTAATGGATGATACGGTCCTATTGGTATTATTGTTTTTTTCATTATACTCCTCTATCCCTTATAGCGTTCTTATCCCACTCTTTATAATCTCCTCTTAATGGATAAACACCATCTGGCCAGTCGTCTGGCAAAAGAAGTCTCCTCAAATCAGGATGACCCCTAAAATTTATACCTAAGATTTCATGTATCTCTCTTTCTATCCAGCTTGAACCTTCAAATATAGGTGAAAGAGAATCTATCTCTAATTTTGGCTTTTGTAATTTTACCCTCAGAGAAATCAACAGGTTAATATCCTCAATCAAAAAATGATAAAGAATCTCCATATGATACCGCACGTCTACGCCGGATGCAGTATTGAACCGTGCTTTTAAATCTTTAAAAATATAGCTTGCCACTTGAACTATTGAATCAGGTCTAATCTCGACATATACCCTCTTAGGAGATTTATCAAAAACTTCGATTATGTCATCTTTAAATTTTTTTCTTAAATCGTATAAAACTTCTTCTCGCGTCATGCTCCGTCTCCTTTGTCGTTAAGTATGATAATCAATGCAGTCGAACTGATCACTTTTTCGCAGTACCTTTTTTAACTTTCTCAATTAACTTTACTACACCGGCAATAATTGCCTCTGGCTTTGGGGGGCAACCCGGTATATAAACATCGACAGGAATAACCTTATCTATCGGAACAGGACAGTTATAACTATGAATAAACATGCCTCTTGATAAAGCACATTCTCCTACTGCTACCACCAAGCATGGTTTTGGCATCTGTTCATATAGTCTTTTTGCCCTTTCCATCGACTTCCGATTACCTGAACCAGTAATTAACAGAACATCAGCGTGTTTTATACTCCCTACAAGAAGCATGCCAAACCTCTCGATATCGAATCTCGGAGTAAGGCAGTCCAGTATTTCAATATCACAATTGTTACAACTACCTGTAGACAAATGAAATACCCACGGCGATTTTAGAAGTGCTTTTAATTTTATACTCATATCATCTTCCTAATAATGCCAATATTATAGCTATTATAGCAATTATAGTCATGGGCCCCCAGAAAAACTTGACAGCCTGGTCAATTCTTACACGAGGATTGGTATTTCTTATAACCGTCATCAAGGCAACTAAACCAATATATTTTAACACACCATACAAGAGATGTATGCCATCAAACCTTAAACCACCCATAAATACAATTATTAAAAAGAATGGAACTGTAAACATAAGCATATTCTTCATAAGTCTATAAATAGCAAGTCCGGAACCCGAATATTCTATTAATGGACCACCTACGATCTCCGTCTCTGCCTCAGGGATATCAAAGGGAACTAACGCTAATTTCGCCTGCATACATATTATTGCCACAATTAGTGCTAAAGTACCAGACCAACTTCTAACAAACGCCCCATTCTGTGCTTGAAAAGTTAATATTTCACCAAGTCTAAAAGTAAATCCAGATTTTATTACTGTAACTAATATCGCAAGTATAAAAGGAAGTTCATAACTTAATATAAGCTTCATCTCTCTTGATGCACCTAAACTTGCAAGTGGATTTCTTGATGCAAAACCACCCATAATAATACTTATAGAAGGAATAAGCAAAAGATATAACACTACTATTAAATCACCCAAAAAACTTTTTGCAGGATAAATATTATTTATCCATAATAAAGTAGATACTAATATCACGCTTGCAAATCCAATAACTGGAGCAATCAAAAACGTTATCTTTGATGAACCTGCTGGAATGAGTGTTTCCTTACCTAAAAGCTTTACAATATCTATCAATGGTTGCAAAAGAGGTGGACCCATACGATATTGAACCTTCGCTGTAACCTTTCTATCTATCCAGCTGGCTAAAAGCCCAATAATAGCTGTTAATAGAAATCCAAAAAATATAAAATATAAAATATAAATCATGCTTTCTCTCTATTCCAATGAATTGAGTGAACTATAATATTATCACCAACTAAAAAAGTATTCTCATCCAGTTTGATATCGCCCCTTTTCAAACTTAATGCCCCATAAGGACAGCTCTTTACACATAACAATTCATCTTTCCGGTCTCTTCTATCAAGACAAAAATCACAATTATGAATTAATAACGGAACATTTTCAGGATATATTGTGCCATAAGGACAAGCATAGGAACATGATTTACAGCTTATACATCTCATATTGTGTCTTATCAACAATTTATCCTGCTGTTGTTCAATTGCCTCTACCGGACAAGTATTAACACAGTGCGGCTCTTCGCACTTACGGCATACCAATGCATAGGTTACAAGCTCTATAATAGAAATAATCCCATTATTACCTGGATGATAAAAATAACTACAATTGATAACACATTCTGTACACTCACCAGAAGCACAAATATCAAGATCTATAAAAAGTCTTAAATCTTTGCCTTTTTTTGGCTTAATGTTTAATTTTTCCTGATGAATTTGTTCTGCACTTGTGTTCATTTTTAATCCCATATATTTGAAAAATTTTTTATCTTATCATAAGTAAAAACAGGACCATCTTTGCAAACATAATATGTCCCTATTCTACAATGACCACATTTTCCTATACCACATGACATATTCTTCTCCATAGAAAGGTATATATTCTCTTCTTTAAAACCCATTTCAATTAATTTTTTAGTTGAAAATTTCATCATTACTGGTGGTCCACACACAATAGCAATACAATTTTCATAATCTATATCTATATCTTCTAAAATGGTAGTTACAACACCTACATTCCCTTTCCACCCGCTATCACCTTTGTCTACAGTAAGTTTTATATCTAAATCTTTTCGTTTGGCCCAATCAGCTATTTCACCTCTATATAGCAACTCCTGAGCTGTCTTGCAACCACCTCTAAAAAATAATTTTTTAAATTCTTCACTCCTATCGAAAAGTTCATACATCAAACTTCTAATAGGTGCAAATCCGCATCCACCGCCTACAACCAATATTTCCTTGCCTTTAAACCTATCTATAGGATAACCTTTCCCGAAAGGTCCTCTCACACCTACAATATCACCATTTTTCAGTTCATGAACCTTTTTGGTAACCTTGCCTACATTCATAATAGTAATTTCCATTATATCTTTCATAGCAGGCCTTGATGAGGGGGTAAAAGGAGCCTCACCAATCCCCGGAATGGTCAGCTCTATAAACTGGCCTGTTTCAAATGTTATCGGTTCTTCTGGTACAATCCTTATCGTCTTTATAGTAGGTGTCTCAGATATGACTCCTGTAATTTCAGCCCTAATAGGCCTATACGGATTTTTAATCTTATACATCATATACCAATCTCTTAAGGACTTTTCTAATATCTATCTTCGCTGGACAAGCAGATATACAACGTCCACAACCTGTACAAGCATAAATGTTAGCAACTTTTGGAAAAAAATCAAATTTCTTTTCAAATCGATTTCTTAATCTCATCCATAATTCTGGTCGGGGATTTGCCCCTCCTGCAACTTGAGCAAAATCTTTTATCATACAGGAGTCCCAAATACGCAAACGTGCCATCTGATTTTCGCTATTTTGGTCATAAAGTAAAAAACAGTGGCACGTAGGACAGATTGTATTACACGCTCCGCACTCAACACACTTGTCCGCTTCATCAGCCCATATATCTGATTCATATCCTCTTTCAATAATACCCTTAAGTGAATCCTGATGAGGGATTTTGTTTTCTTTTATATTTTTTTCGACTGCTTTAGTAACTTTTTCTCTCTGTTCGTTTCTTTGGGAAAGGAATTTATCTTTTATTTCTTCAAAAAGAGAAGAATATTTTTCAACAAGCCTCTTACCCTTTGGCGAGCCAACCTCAACAATAAAATCCTCTCCCACCGCAGAAAGATTTATATCAAAATTTTCAAGGGGATAAGGTTTAACATTTAGGGCAAGACAAAAACATGTATCTATAGCAGAAGTACAATCGGCAGAAATAATAAGGTTATCTTTACGCCTATTAATATAGAAAGGATCTTGAAAATCATGATTTTTGAATACATAATCATGTATTTTTAATCCTTTGAGATCGCAAGCTTTCACACCAACTATACAATAAGGTTTTTGGCTTGTATGAGGAATATTAGACTTGAAGTTTTCGGCAACGATTTCTCGTGCACGGAAGAAAAAGGATTTTAGTGGTTCAAAGGCTCGTACCTCACCGATAACAACATCATCAGTGAAGTCTATATACTTTTTATAAAAATATCGATCGCCTTTTTTAACAGGGACGTAAACCTCGTAATCGTCCTTTAAATTTTCGAGAAATTTTGCAAAATTACTAGAAGAAATGTACTGCATATTAGTACTTCCTCTTGTGAAATAATTGCAACATTTTAGTTTTCTTAAACTTATATTATTTATTTAAGTACTTTTTTAATATTCTCTTTATCTAAATTCTTTGGTTCTTGCCTAAAATATACATTAACTACTGATTTTCATTTTTATTAAATCACCTGATATTACTTTATATTATTTTGTGAAAATTATCACAAATCAAAATACAAAATTATTATATCACTAAGACAAGTAGTATGTCAATCCTTCAAATTCAATAGATAAGTCTACGTTATGTATTTTAATTTCCGGGAGTAATGTAATATGGACGGGGGCGAAATTTAAAATGGCTTTAATCCCACCTCTTACCATCTCATCTGCCACTTCCTGGGCTGAATCAGCTGGTACCACTATTATCCCAATACTTATATTCTCCGCCTGGATAAATTTTTCTACCTCTTTTATATCGTAAATAAAAGTACGGCCAAGTCTCTTGCCAATTTTTGAGGGATTATTGTCAAAAATTCCTTTAATTATAAAGCCCCTTTTCTGAAAACCTTTATATTTTACTAAGGCTTTTCCTAAATTTCCTGCTCCGGCAATAATAACTGACCACTTTCTATCCAGTCCTAATATTTTTTTTAATTCTCTGCTAAGATCTATTAGGGGATATCCGATTCCTCGTTTGCCAAATTCTCCGAAATAAGCCAAATCTTTACGAATTTGTGCTGAATTTATTCCAGTCATTTCGGCAATTTCAGATGAAGAAATAAATTTTTGCTTTCTTTTATCTATATTTTCAATTAATTTTTCTAAACAACGATGGTATATAGATAGCCTGTTTATAGTAACGGAAGGAATATTTTTTCTATTCAAAGTTATTTTTCCCTTTCCTATCTAGTTGTTACCCATATTTCATAACCTAATTTCTTCAACTTCTCTGAAATTGCTTTGGCCTCATCTGAAGTTTTAAATTCCCCTACTTGAACCTTGTAAAGGGTTTTCCCCTTAATTACATAAGTCTGGTATCCTTTACCTCTTATCTCTTTAGCTAAATTCTGGGCACCTTCTTCTTTTGAAAAAGCTCCTACCTGAACAGTATATAACTTCTTTTCTGTAACTATTTCAGACTCTTTTACTGCCTTTATTTCTGGTTCTACTTTTGGAGATTTAATCATGCTCGGCTCAGTAAGTGGTGGTTTCTCTTCTGGAGTAACCTCTTTTTTTATTTCTTCCTCAGGAAATTTCTCTTTCTCTTCAACCTTTTCCACTGTCTTCTTTTGAGGTAACTCAACAGGCACTTTTATTACAGGAGATTCTACTTTCTCTTCTTCCACAATTGTCGGCTCTTCAGGGGGAATATAACTCCTATCCCTGGCTAAATTAAAGGCCACACCCAAAATTATTATCGCGCCTATTAAAATTATAAAGGTTTCCAGATTACTTCTGCTTTTCCTCTTATAAATCCTACTCGCTTTTCTCATATTAAATCATACTCCTATACTAACTTTTGGATAGATAAAAGTTTATATCTTATTTTTTACATTATATACTATTATACTTTAATTATTCTACAAAAATTACTAAAATCCTTCTTTTTTTGCTTTTAATTTTTATTTATTATTCAATTTGTTAAATATTTTTTATTATGATAACATAACTAGTGAATAGTCGCTAGTCGTTAGTGAATATTAGTTCGTATCTCCTTTTTAGTTAGCTGGTTAGTTGGTTATCTGGTTATTTAGTTAAGGAAATAAAATCAAGACAACTAATTAGTTAACTAAATTGATTGAATAACTGGATATATAAACAAACTTGCATCTTGTAACTTGTATTTATACTATATACTATCGACTAGTTTATTTTACATCTTGTAAGTTAATTCCCAACCAGTTAACTAACTAACCATTTAACCAGCTAACTAAAAAACTAACGACTAATTTAAAGGAAAAAATATGGATTCAAAAAAATATATTTTAATGGGCATTGGAAATACGCTTCGAGGTGATGATGGAATAGGGTCAATTATTGCCCAAAATTTTAAAGATCATGACTGGCTTTCTATAGACTGTGGGGTTGTTCCTGAAAATTTTACCTCAATCATCAAAAAAAATAGGCCCAATCTCGTAGTACTTATCGATGCTGTAGAGATGGACCTTAAATCTGGTGAATTTAGAATAATCTCTCCTGATAGAATTAGTGCCCTGCACCTCACTACCCACAGCATGCCTTTATCCTTTTTAATATCTTATTTGAAAGAATATGCTCAGAATATTATCTTTATCGGCATTCAACCTAAAATTATCGACTATTCTAATTCTGTTAGTCCTAAAGTTTTAAAGAGTTCTGAAGAAATAATAAAGATATTGAAAGATAAAAATTTTAAACTCCTTAAAAAATTATAAGACCATGATTTTTATTATTTATTCTTATTGATTATCTATTCTACCATTAATTTAGACGATAATCTATCTGTATCCGCAAGAAGAAATTCTTCAGTCATGTTCAAACAATCTTTGGGGCATATATCATTACATTGAGAACAAAAAATACAATGATCTATATGGATTTTAATCTTCTTTTTATCGGGAATAAATTCGATTGCCTCAGCGGGGCATACTTTAATACACAACTTACACCCTATACATTCATCTCTATCATAGACAATCTTCCCTCTAAAATTTTTAGGTATTTCTACGGGAGGATGTATCTTTGCTTCTTCCTTTCCAACTTTTTCCAATAATTTTAATATCGAATCAGGGTAATAAGTAACCGGAAATACATTGGTAGCTGGTTTTTTAAATAACTGTTTTAGCAGTTCAAATCCCATTGGTGTTGCCATTTTATCACCTCAAACTATAATAGTATCTAAAACGATTAATGTAAGACCGAGTAAACCTATAATTGATACTGGAATCCAGTAAGCAAAGGAAGCCTGGTCTATTTTTAAACGCGCAACTGCAACTCTAATAAAAGTTACTTCGACAAACATTACTAAAAACATTTTTACTAAAAAGAACAGCACATCTGCTATTAAAGCAAATGCTCCACCACTTAAACCAAGTAAGTGAGATATATTATACGGAAAAAATAAAGCCACAGTTAGGGAAATCATTACTATTGTCTTCACCGCATCGGCTAAACCAAATAGAGCAAGATTTCTTCCCGAATACTCTACTAATATTCCTCCAGCTAATTCTGTTTCAGCTTCTGGTGCATCAAAGGGTACTTTAGAGAGTTCTCCCGGTGTAACCGCTGCAAGAGTAATAAATAGTAAAATTGCACCAATAAAACCTAATGGGCCCACTAATTCCCAAATAGGATGGGCATTAATTACGGCTAAAGAAAATACATTAAGTTGTGGATAAACCTGACTTAATTTCCATCCCAAAGCAACTACTGTAGTTACCAAAGGAAGTTCATAACTCATCATCAACACCATCTCTCTTTGTGCTCCCACATTGGCATAAGGAGAACCAGAGGAAAAACCACCCACTACCATTCCAATAGCTGGTAGAGTTAGTAAGTAAATAATTAACACAATGTCTCCGTACCCGCTTAACAGAGGAGGAATGTTTCCTACAGGTAAATAAAGCAAGATAGTAATAGAAGATACCAGGGCCATAATTGGCGCTCCGTTAAATATCCAGGGAACTGCGTTTTGTGGTACAATATTTTCTTTAATCATTAACTTAAAGAAATCCATAAAAGGCTGTCTTATAGGAGGACCAACTCGAGCCTGCATCCTTGCTGCTAATTTTCTGTCAATACCTTTATAAAACAAACCTATTACTACTCCCAAAAAGGCAATTACAATTGCCCCTATTATCTTCATTAATATTCCAGATAAGCTTATAGTAGTCATGGAGTAATCCTCCTTGTCTTTTGCACACTCAATTCATGTAGATCTTTTTTGGTTAATATACTTTTTTGACCATTGTCTTTATTTAAAATAGTAACTCTATCCATACAGGCTATACAGGGATCGGTAGATGCTATAACAATTGGGATATCGGCTATCTGTTGGCCTAAGAGCATAGGAACCCAGGGCATTAAATTATTATACGTGGGGGCACGAGCTTTCCAGATTTCCGGTACTTCTGCTTCTGCTAATTTTACATAATGAAATACTTCACCGCGAGGGGCTTCATGCCTTCCAATCCCTTCACCTTTAGCTTTCTTTAATTGATTTAATAATCTAACTAATTTCTTCTCAGTTACAATTTCTCCTGAAGGCATATTTTCTAAACATTGTTCGATAATCTGTATAGATTGTACTACTTCCAACAATCGGACAATTATCCGATCATAGACATCACCGTTTACTTCTCCAGAAAATACATCTGGAGTAATGGCTTTCACTTCTAAATCAGCATAGGCTGAATAAGGTTGATCCTGCCTTATATCCTTTTTTATCCCCGATGCTCTGGCGGTAGGTCCCACTGCACATAAGCGGAGAGCATCTTCTTTAGTTAAAACACCGACATTCTTTGTTCTTAAAGCAATAGTGGGGTCATTTAAAAATATATCTTCTAATTTTCCGTAGATATCCTTATAATATTCTAAAGCTTTTCGAATTCGAGGTATTTGGTCTTCGGTAATATCTCTTCTTACCCCACCTATCATAAATACTCCATAATTAATCCTATTTCCAGTAAGATATTCTAAAAGGTCTAATACTTCTTCTCTTGCTCTCCAAGATATATATAAAACAGAATCAAAGCCTAATTCATGACCGGCGATCCCTGCCCATAAAATATGCGAATGTATTCTTTCTAACTCAGCAATAATCACTCGAATATATTGACCTCTTTCGGGAACTTCAATTCCAGCAGCATTCTCCACTGCTTGACAAAAAGCAAAAGGATGAGAAGCAGAACAGATACCGCATATCCTTTCTGCTAAATAGATAATCTGTATTGGATTCCTTTGTCTTCCCATAAATTCTATCCCTCGATGATTATCTCCGGGTGCTAAATTTACTTTTTCTATGCGTTCTCCATATATTTCAAAATTAAAAGTCATCGGTTCTTCTAAAGATGGATGAACCGGACCTATAGGTATAGAGTAAGTCTTTTTACTCAACTTTTTTCACCTCTTCTTCTTTATCAGTTATATTACCACCTACATGTTTACCATTTTTGCTTAAAGGATATATCCCTTTTTCATCTTTTCTAAAAGGAAAAACACCTTTTGAAAAATCTATTGGTAAAAATATATTAGGTAAATCAGGTAAACCCTCAAAGGTAATCCCCATCATTTCTTTCATCTCTCTTTCTGAAGTCTGGGCCCCCGGTATTAGATCGGTAATAGTGGGTATCTTAAGATTATTTTTTGGTAAATTAGTAGCTAGATTCAAGGATATTTCTTTAAATCTCTCTCCATAATAAAGGGAGAAATGATAGGTTAATTTGATTTCTTCCCCTGTATCATTATCTGAAATTATAGCAAAATGAGGAAATTGAATAGTGCATAAAAGTTTTACTGCTTCTTTAAAGTCCTTTAGTTCTATCTCTAACCATATTAAACTATAGCTAGTCTTTTTTAATCCTGCTGTTTTAATTTCTATTTTGCTATTTGTAACCGAACCATTAAATTTTTCTTTAAATAATTCTATAATTTCTTCTGGTTTCATGTGTTCCATTCTCTACCACCTTTTCTTTTTTAGTCACTAGTATTTAGTCGGCTGGTTAGTTGGTTACTTAGTTAGCTGGTTTAATACTAATACTATACGATACACGCTATTCATATTTTTTTGGTTCTTATCTTATTCCCGGGATACGAGATACGCATTTATTTTGGCTCCTGGTTTCTTCCTTTTGCTTTCTTAACTATCTAACCAGGTAACTAGTTAACTAAGTAAGTTATTTTTAACGAGATACGTTTTCGCTACTTTGCTGGAGCAGCTTTCATACTTTCTCTTAACTTTTCTAATTTTATCCAGGCTTGTAACACTCCATTTATTATAGCTTCCGGCCGAGGAGGACATCCTGGAACATAAACATCTACCGGTATAACTTTGTCTATAGAACCTGAGAGATTGTAGGAGTTGTAAAAGACTCCTCCACTTGTTCCACATGCCCCAATTGCTATTACTGCTTTAGGATCAGGAGTTTGTTCATAAACACGTTTTACTCTATCGGCCATTCTCCCGGTCACTGGACCGGTTACCAATAATACATCTGCATGCTTAGGACTACCTACCAATTTAATCCCAAATCTTTCTAAATCGTACCGGGGAGTTAGTCCTGCTACAATTTCAATATCACAACCATTACAAGAACCTGTATTTAGATGAAAAACCCAGAGAGATCTTTCGAAATATTTATTTAATCTCACTATCCACTCACCCCTACCATAATTAATATTATCGCAGTTATTACAATTATCCAGCTAGAATAATCATTTATATTGCCAGTGTGCATTTTTACTAAAGGATTATAATAACCCTTTAACGCTTCTGTAAACCCCCAATAAATATGGCTCGCACTTAAATGAGAACCTTCTTTACTTTCTTCGGGATTACCGGAAATAAAAGGTTTATCCTGTTCGGTATTTTTTTTATAACTATCTTCACCTTTATTTCTGATATAAATTACGATACTCCCAATAATTAATACAACTACTATCCAAATTATTGCACTCCAAAAACCGCTACCTGTTTCTAGCAATCCTAACATTTTCTACATACCTCCTAATACTGTGCCGGTATATTGCAATTGCTCTATTAAAGACACTACCGCAGGATGCACTAAATTTTTTATTATTAAATCAGGGAATAATCCAAAGAATATTATGATACAGGATAAAACCGCCATAGCAAAGACCATGCTACGCGGGACTTCTTTGACTTCTTTAAATTGAGGTAATTTTGGACCTAAAAATGCACTATGAAATACTTTAACAAATGATGCCAAAGTTAGGATACTAACTACCATGGCTATTATAGAAAGCAAGGGATTAAATTTATACACAGATTCGTAAATTAAAAGTTTAGAGGCAAAGCCGTTAAAGGGCGGAAGCCCGGCAATGGCTGCTGCTCCAATAATAAAGAAAATAGTAGTATATTTCATCGAGTGAGCCAAACCACCCATTTTATTAAGATCTCTTGTCCCTGTCCTGAAAAATAAAGCACCGGCAGTTAAAAATAGCAAGCCCTTATACATAGCGTGATTCATAATATGAAATATTCCACCCTCCATAGCGGTAATTCCATATTGATGTAAAGCTGTAGGGTTACCTAAAACAGCCAATCCTACTCCTACCCCCAGAAGCATGTAGCCAGTCTGAGAGACAGCGTGATAAGCCATAAGTCTTTTTATATCTTTTTGAACAATAGCCATTGTAACTCCGATAAACATAGATAAAAGACCAAAAATAATAATTATCCAGCCTACAGTTAAAGTATTTAAAGAAATATTATATAAGGAAAAAACTATTCTAAATAAAGCATATAAACTAGCCTGGCTGGCAGCAACCAATATCATAGTGATCGGTGCAGGTGCCTCCGAATAAGCATCTGGTGTCCACATATGCATCGGTACCGCTCCTGCCTTCATAGCCAGAACTGGTATTAAAAGGCCCAAAGCAATCTTGTCTAATTGTGAGTACTTAATTACACTAGCTATAGCTGCAAAATTAAGAACATCGTACTGCCCATAAAATATTCCCACTGCAAATAAAACCATAAGAGCAGATATTGAGCTAACCACCATATATTTAAACCCCGCTTCAGCTGGTTCTCCTAAATCAGTCCCTCTAAAAGAAATTAGAGCAACCGAAGCAATAGAGGCAATTTCCAAAAATACAAAGAAGTTAAATATATCACCGGTAAATTCCATCCCAAACATACCTACAGTTAAAAGCAATAAAAGAGAATAATATTTATCCTCTCCATCATATTTTTTTATAAAAGATAAAGAATAGATTGCCCCTAAAAAAGAAACAACTGCAGTAATTAAACCCATAAATATGCTCATTGCATCTATCTGGAACATAATTCTGATTGGGAATTTTAACCCTGAAGGCAAAGTCAGAGTTGGAGATGTTGCACCAAATACATATACCTGGGGACCAACTGTTAGTATTTTCACCGCTAAAGCAATGGTCAAAATTAAACTTACACTTAAAGCAAGGGTGGTAAGAATCCCCGTAGCTTTTTTATTTATCCGACCGATAAGCGGAACTAAAAAAGCTGCCAATAAGGGTATAGCTATTATTAATATAGGAATATGGTTCGATAGATTCATCCTTTCAACCTCCTTACCTGATCTGTATCCAAAGTCCCGTAGTGTTTATAAATCATCATGGCAACCGACAATATTAGGGCAGTAGTTGCGATACCTATAACTATACTGGTAAGAGTCAGGGCTTGAGGAGTTGGCAAGACCATTGCTTGTCCAGAGGGTGCCTGGGTATAAATCGGGGCAATTGCTCCTTTTCTGTACCCTAAAGTGATTAAAAATAAATTTACTCCGTTTTCAATTAGACATACGCCAATTGCAATTTTGATTAAATTCTTCTTAAACATAAGAGCATAAATTCCTAATCCAATAAATATTGCTACTGCAACATAAGGTAAATTGCCTATCATTTTACGAATTCTCCTTTTTCTTAGTAAATTCCGCTCCACTAGCCATAGTTAAAACAATAACCCCAAAAGCAGATAAAACTTCTAATCCAACGGCAATATTCATCAGAGGAATTACTCCTCCGGTATTCATATTACCTGGATTAACACCGATCACAGCAGCATCACCGAACCAGCCCCCACTGTTAGCTAAAAAGTTATAAAAAAAGGTGATTCCTAATCCCGAAAAACCTAATACTATAAACAGGATTAAACCAAAGTTTTCAAAGAGTGAGAAAATATCCTTTTTAAGAAATTTCTTGGAATTCAAACTGCCATAAGATACTAATAGTAAAGCAAAAGCAGAGCCTACTACAGCACCTCCTTGAAAGCCTCCCCCTGGAGTAAGATGACCGTGTACTATTATATAAAAACCAAAAATAATAATAAAACCATACACAAAATTGGTAACAGTCTTTACTATCCTGGACATCTCTTTCATTTCTTAACCCCCCTGAACAGAGCTACAATTCCCACTACTGCGGTAAAAAGGACTGTAGCTTCCCCTAAAGTATCAAAACCTCTATAGTCAAAGACGATGGAAGTTACTACATTGTTTGCCCCGGTCTCGCTCTGAGCATTTTCAATAAAGTAATCATCCATTTCGCTAATAGTAGGTTCTCCGAACGTTCTCATATTTATGGCGCTAACTATCAAGAAAGAAAAAAATATTATAAAAGCGATACCGAAAATTATTTTTTTCATTTTATCCTCCCCCTATCTAGTCCCTCTAATAGCAAAGATAAATATTGCCATAGTCAATCCTGCTCCGATAGCTGCTTCAGCTATGGCTACATCTGGAGCATGTAAAAGGTAAAACTCTAATGAAAGAAGCAAACTGGCTACCGACAAGGCAATTATTGAGGGCAATAATTTCTTAAAAACTATCGCTAAAAAGCTAGCAATTATCATCAATACTAAGGTAGAAATATGAATTATCTCAACAAAGGAACTCATTTTAATTTAGCCTCCTTTAATTCGTCAATTACTGCTTGTTTAGGCATTACTCCACTACGGTGAGCTGCTCGGGCAATAGCATGGGCCCCCGTTGGGTTGGTAATTACTAAACAGACTAATGCCACAATAGTATGGAGAGCAAGGACTATAAATTTTGAATCTCCGGTAATATTCCACCGGGAAAAACCATAAACAATAACTGCTAAAGAAGTAAATATTGAGCCAAAAGTAGTAGCTTTAGTTGCAGCATGAAGTCTGGTGTAAACATCAGGAAATCTAAGGAGGCCTATTGAACCTAAACAATTAAAAAATACACCTATTCCTAAAAAAATATATAAAATAGTTAACAATATTTCCATTACTTCTTAGCTCTCCCTTCTAAATATTTTGCTACATATAGAGTACCAATATAGGATAGCAAAGCATAAACAATAGCCACATCAATATAAATAACTTCTTCATAAGCTGCCCCTACAAGAATCATCCCGGCTACCACTAAAGTATTTATGGTATCCAAAGCTACTATTCTATCAGGAACAGTGGGCCCGAGAATCAATCTGATTAAAGATAAGAACATAAATAACAGCAATAATCCTCCGGGAATAATAAAAATTTTAAAAAATTCGTTCATTCTGCAATCCTCCTTATCCACTGAGGAAAATTAGCACAAATATGGTGGGTAGTAGGTTTTAAAGTGGTAACATTTATCCAATGAATGTATAAATCATTATTTTTTTCATCAATATCAACACTGAGAGTTCCCGGGGTTAAAGTAATCGAATCTGCCAATAAAGTTATCCCCAGATCGGTCTTCAATCCTGGGGATATTTTTACTATACCAGGATTTATTTTTCCGGTAATTACTCGATAAGCAACATCGATATTAGCCTTAGCCATTGCCCAGAAAAATGGACCAATTAAATAAATCAAAAAAATAACCCACCTAAGCGGGTTTAACATTCTGTAAGTTCTCTTTTGAAATAATACTTTATTGGCTATAAAGGCTACGATAAAGGAAAGTACAATTCCGGTTATAATTTCGAAAATGCTCCATAGCCCCCATACTTCTCCCTGGCTGGCTGTAAGAATTAGATAGGTAAGCATGCTAAGCAAAAAGGTTACAATAAAATCTATCATCACTTCACCTCTTTTAACTTAAATTAACAAAATAAAGTATAACATTTTATTTTGTTTAATGTAAAGTTTTTTTTAAAAAAACTTTGAATATTTTATTCTATTTCAATATCTTCAATATACAAATCTTCGCCGGAAATTATATCTATCTCTAAGCTATAACATTTCGTACATTTAAAATTATCTTTTTTAATCTCGAAAACTTCGTTACACTTTCGGCATTTCCCTAATAAAGGAGACGATATTATCTCCAAAGATGCTTTTTCCGCAATGGTGCCTTGGCTAAAATTATCGAAAGCAAACTCTAAGGCAGATTGGTTTACTCCGGCAAATTCTCCAACTTTTATTCGAATAAGAGTTATCGTATTTGCTTTGTATTCTTTAGCTTTTTCTATGGCAATGGCTAATAAATTTTGAGCAATCGAGCCTTCATGCATGACTTTCACCTAAATTTGGTTAGTTGGTTAGTTAGTTAAGGAAATAAAATCAAAACAACTAACTGGTTAACTAAATTGATTGAGTAACTGGATATTTAAATAACTTACGCCTTGCATCTTGTAACTTGTATTTATATTACATACTAACGACTAATTTATTTTATATTTCGTAAATTAATTCCCAACCAGTTAACCAAGTAACCAGCTAACTAAGTAACTTTCAACAAAAAGAGGAAGTCATCCCTTCCTCTTTTTGTTGAAATATTTATTGGTGCCGGGAGGGGGATTTGAACCCCCACAAGCAATAAGCTCACCAGCCCCTCAAGCTGACGCGTCTACCTATTCCGCCATCCCGGCAAAATCTTAACATAATTAAAAATGATTACACAGATAAAACTGATATGTGTTTAATCAATTAACTATTCATCTATAATTTTAGTGTATAAATTGTGATCACTTATTTATAAAAGGATTAAAAAATTATAAATATAAAATATTTTATTTTCTCAAATGGCAAGCTACATAATGTCCACCATTTATATCTATTAATTTAGGTTCTTCCTGGCTGCAAATTGGTTTAGCATATTTACATCTCGGATGGAAACGGCAACCTTTAGGAGGGTTAAACGGGCTTGGAACATCTCCCTCCAAAACAATTCTTTGTCTGTTTAGAGTGGGGTCAGGGATAGGTACAGCTGAAAGGAGTGCTTCAGTATAGGGATGTTGAGGATTATCATATAATTCATAAGTAGAGGTCAGCTCTACAATCTTACCCAAATACATTACTGCAACTCTATCAGAAATGTGTTTCACCACACTCAAATCGTGAGCAATAAACAAATAAGTAAGCTTAAATTTTTCTTGCAAATCTTCTAATAAATTTATTACTTGAGCTTGAATGGAAACATCGAGCGCAGATACGGGTTCATCACAAATTACTAATTTAGGATTCAGAGCCAAAGCTCGGGCTATTCCAATTCTTTGTCTCTGTCCTCCGCTAAATTCATGAGGATACCTTCTTACATGTCCTGCGTTTAAGCCAACGGTTTCTAATAAATCTTTAACTCTTTCCTCTTTTTCTTTTTTATTCTTCGCAATTTTATGAATAATTAATGCCTCTCCTACTATATCACCTACAGTCATCCGGGGATTTAGAGAACCAAAAGGATCCTGAAATATTATTTGAATATTACGTCTTGCTTTTCTGAGTTCCTCTTTGCTTAATTTAAAGACATTTTCCCCTTCAAAATCTACTTCTCCGGCAGTGGGTTCTAAAAGTCTGATAATTGTTCTTCCCGCAGTAGTTTTACCACAGCCTGATTCTCCCACCAGACCTAAAGTTTCTCCCTTTTTAATATCAAAACTTATTTCGTCTACCGCCTGGACATATCCTATTACCTTGGATAATATTCCCCCTCTCACGGGAAAATATTTTTTCAAATTCTTTACTTTAAGTAATACATTATTTTCCAATCCTTTTTCCCTCCCATTTTTTACCTTAAATTAGTCATTAGTAAATAGTAATTCGTATCGCGTAAAGAAAAATAGTAATGTATAATATGTAGGACACACATTGTGTCTGCCCATAATAAATAATTTTTTTTTAACGGGCTTGATAAATTAATCCACTACCTTATTAAAACTAAAAACTTAAAGCAAAAAACGAAAAACTACAATTCAAAGCTCAAAACTTTTTTCGTATAAAATATTACTTTTAAAAGGTCAGATTTATCCGATTCGCTTTCATTGCGGGTTCGATGAATCGAACCCCTACAAAAAAAGAAATTTCTCATACAATCAAATTATATTAATTTTGGGTAATACTTACCGCTTCTTGTTTAATTTTAAAATCTTTTGCTTTATCTTTATTGTACATCCAACACCGTACAATATGGTTGTCTTCTATCTTTTCAAGTTCAGGTTCTTCTTCCCTGCAAATATCTATAGCAAATTTGCAGCGAGGATGAAACTTGCATCCAGAAGGCAAAGCTAAAGGATCAGGAATTCCACCCTGAATAACTTCTAGTTTTTTTCCTGGTTTATCTGTTAGGCGAGGAATGGAATTTTGGAGAGCTATAGTATAGGGATGCAGCGGATATTTAAAGATAGTTTTCACATCTGCATATTCTACCGCTTTACCCGCATATACAACTACTACATCATCCGATACTTCAGCAATTACTCCCAAATCATGAGTAATCATCAAAACTGACATACCAATTTCATTTTTTAATTTCTTTATCAGTTCTAAAATTTGAGCCTGAATGGTAACATCTAAGGCGGTTGTTGGTTCGTCTGCGATTAATAAATCTGGATTACAAGATAAAGCCATGGCAATCATTGCTCTCTGTCTTTGCCCTCCGCTTAATTCGTGAGGATATTCATGAACCCTGGTTTCGGGGGAAGGTATGCTTACTAAGCGTAACATCTCTACGGTTTTCTTTAAGGCTTTTTCCTTATCTAATTTTTGATGTAGCACTATGGCTTCTGAAATCTGTTCACCAATAGTATAAACGGGATTTAAGGAGGTCATCGGTTCCTGGAAGATCATAGAAATATCGTTCCCTCTAATCTTTCTCATTTTTTCGGGCGTTTTTCTTAATAATTCTTCACCCTTAAACCAAATTTCACCGTTAACAATCTTCCCCGGCGGTTCCTGAATTAATCTTAATACGGAAAGGGCAGTAACACTTTTCCCACAACCTGACTCACCTACCATACCCAGTGTTTCCCCTTTTCTTATCGTAAAATCAACACTATCAACTGCTTTAACCACACCATCATCAGTATAAAAATAGGTCTTTAAGTCTTTAATCTGTAACAGTAAATCCTCCATTTACCTTCTTCCTCCATTACACACTTATTTTTACATAATTCGCTTTAATTTTGAATTTTCTATCTTGCCAGGGATTCTTCCTCTTTTAGCAATTGGCTTCCCTTCAACTTCTTTTATATCTAAGGTCATATCAATAGGGCTGGCATCACTTATATAACTACCTACCCCGAAAGCGTCAACCTGTTCTTTGCTTAACATACTTATTCTTTCCGGGGTAAGTCCTCCCGAAACAAAGATTTTTACATAAGGAAAGCCAGCTTGATCAAGCCTTGCTCTTACCTCTTTTACTAAATCAGGGGTTACCCCACCTCTCTCGCTTGGAGTATCTAATCTTACCCCTAATAAGTCTTTTCTTAAAGCACGAGCTACTCTTATAGATTCTTCTGCTTCGTCTTTAAAAGTGTCGATAAGAATAATTCGAGGAACATCTTTGGGCATACAAACATTATAAGCTTGGGCTGCTTTTATAGTATCTCCCGAAATAATCATTACAGTGTGAGGAATAGTTCCTTGAGGTTTTTCCCCGGATAATTTTGCCCCTAATATACAACTTGCTCCATCTGCACCGCCTATCAGCGCAGATCTTTCCATAACTGGAGCTACAGCCGGATGAATGTGTCGAGAACCGAAGCAGACGACTTTCTTTGACCCGGCAGCATCTTTGCATTTACGAGCAGCAGTAGCCCACGCCGAACTACTAGCTAAAATACCTAAAATAACTGTTTCAAAAACACCAAATTCACAGTATGGTCCTTCAATTCTCATTACTGTATCTTTATGCTGAAAGCTTTCTCCTTCTTCTAAAGACCATAATTTTATCTTCTTTTCTTTTAAAAGATTATATACTTCTTGGACCCCAGCGAATATACCATCTTTGCGGGGAAATATTTCTGCAGTTACTATAGTGTTATCTAATCGAAGATATCTCAATAGCTCTTGAGCTCTTATGAAATATATATCGGTAGTTAACCCTTTCTCTATTTCTTCATGGGTAGCTGAAAAAAATTTTCTATTTAAGTTGATAGAATAATTTTTTATCTCATTAACCGAACCAATAGGTTTATTCATACTTTTAAAGATTTTCCTTCTATTTAATTAAACTAAGCAAAAGGGAAGATAGCATAAAAAGTACCGCTACAACAGTAGTAAGTTTCATTAAAAATGCTTCTTTACCTTTCTTCCCACCATAATCAGCAGTTGTCCCTCCGCCAAATATTCCTGAAGCTCTGCTTGATTTTCTATGCTGGAGTATCACTGTTAAAATCAAAGCTATGCTTATTATAATCTGAATTATCATTAATGCTATAGGCATCCTGTAACTCCTCTCATAAAAATTAGATCAAAATAATCAAAGAGAAATTTCTCTAAAATCCTTAATTTATTATATTTATTCCCTCAATAATTTCGGTTTTTTATTCTAACACAATTATATACCAAGTTCAAGATATCCTTTATAATCGTATCTCGTGAATCGTATCTCCTATAAAATACAGTAACAAGTAATATGTAATGAGTAATAGGATTAAATTTCTTAAATTATAAAAACAGGTACTTATCACATGTTACACATTACCTCACTTGTTGGTTAGTTGGTTACCTGGTTAGCTAGTTAAGAAAATAAAAGAAGAAAGCCAAGAACCGGAGTAACTTCGTATTGCGTAAAAAAGCAAGAAAATTTATACTAACTTTATAATATTTTAGCTGCTTTTACTATTTGAGAGAAACTTAAAGCATGCAAGCTTGCTCCTCCCACTAAAGCTCCATCAATATCAGATTCGTTTATAAACTCATTAATATTTTTAGGATTTACGCTCCCTCCGTACAAGATTCTTATTCGCTCAGCTATTTTACCTCCATATTTAAAGGAAAATAATTCCCTAATAAATTTAATTATTAGATTGGCATCCTGTGAGCTACTAGACTTACCTGTACCGATAGCCCATATAGGTTCATAGGCTACGATTATTCTTCCTGCTAAGGTAGAATCTATTTTTGGAAATAGAGCTTTAATCTCCTGTTCTATTATACTCTCAGTTTTACCACTTTCCCTTTCCTCTAAATTTTCGCCTACACACACAATAGGTGTTAGATTAACTGAAAGTGCGGCTTCTGTCTTTCTGGCAACTTCTTCAGAAGTTTCCTTAAAATACTGCCTTCTCTCGGAATGCCCTAATATAATATATTTACAACCCACATCTTTAAGCATTAGGGGAGATGTTTCTCCAGTAAATGCCCCTTTTGTTTCCCAATACATGTTCTGAGCTCCCAAATGGATGTTTGTGCCATTAATTATCTCTTTTACCACCCAAAGAGAAATAAAAGGCGGACAAATTACAATATCTACTCCCTTGATTCCGCGAACAAAATCTTTTAATTCTTTAACTAAAGATACTGATTCTACGATATTTTTATTCATCTTCCAATTTCCAGCAATTACTGGAATACGCATTAATTTAACCCCCAATTAATTCGTTGTTCGTATCTAGTATCTTGTATCTCGAAAGAAAAATAAATTCAAATACACAACTTTTTTAATTTTTAAATATTTTAACTATTTGCTTTTTTACGAGATACGATTCACGAGATACGAGATACGATTTTTATTTCCAAATATATTTTATAAGGTCTAAGATTCTACATGAATAAGCCCATTCATTATCATACCAAGCTATAATTTTAGCTAAATTACCATCTATTACCAGAGTAGACAATCCATCAACAATAGAAGAATAAGAGTTACCGTTAAAATCTTTGGAAACTAAAGGTTCTTCAGTATAATCTAAAATTCCCTTTAAACTCCTCTGTGAGGCTTCTTTAAAAGATTGATTAATTTCTTCCGGACTTGTTTTCTTTCTTAGTACTACTGCTAAATCCACAACTGAAACATTGGGCGTAGGAACACGAAAAGCCATACCTGTTAATTTTCCTTTTAATTCTGGGATTACTAAACTCGTTGCCTGGGCTGCTCCAGTAGTAGTTGGGATCATAGATAGTGCTGCTGCTCTGGCTCTTCTTAAGTCTTTATGTGGAAGGTCCATTAAATTCTGATCAGCAGTATAAGAGTGTATAGTAGTCATAACCCCTTTCTCGATTCCAAATATATCATTTAAAACCTTTGCAACTGGAGCAAGGCAATTAGTTGTACAAGAAGCATTGGAAATTATATAATGTTCTTCAGGAATATATTTATCTTCGTTAACCCCCATCACTATAGTTATGTCCTCTCCTTTAGCAGGGGCAGATATAACCACTTTTTTTGCTCCAGCAGTTAGATGTTTTGAAGCTCCTTCTCTATCTCTAAAAATTCCCGTAGATTCAATGACTATGTCAACACCTAAATCTTTCCAGGGAAGTTTGGAGGGGTCCCTTTCACTCACTACTTTTAATCTTCTCTCTCCAACTAAAATAGTATTATCTTCTAATTTTACTTCTGGTAATTTACCATGAACAGAATCATATTTTAATAGATGGGCTAATGTTTTAGCGTCGGTTATATCATTTACTGCTACAAAATCTATTTCTTTGTCTTTTAACCCAGCCCTAAAAACATTCCTCCCAATTCTTCCGAATCCGTTAATTCCTACTTTTATTGTCATTTTTCTTCTCCTTTTTTTGTTTTGATAAATTACTAATTAGTTAGTTAGTTGGTTGGTTGCCTGGTTATTTAGTTAATAAATCAAAGCAAACCAAACCAATTAACTAAGTAACTAGTTAACCAAGTAACTAAATTTCAAACCTTTTTCGCAGATTAGAAGATGGTATTTTCAATATCTCTCGATATTTAGCAACTGTTCGACGGGAAATATTTACACCCCCTTTTTTGCTTAATAAATCTGCTAATCTTTTATCGCTCCATGGTTTTAAACAATTCTCATTATTTATATATTCTTTTATTAATTTTTTAACTTTATCAGTAGAGACAGCGCCTCCATTTTTCTTGTTCACTCCTTTAGAAAAGAAAAATTTCATTTTAAAAAGTCCTCGAGGAGTTTGCACAATCTTGTTGTGAATCGCCCTTGACACAGTAGATTCGTGAATTTCTAATCTGTCTGCTAACTTCCTTAAAGTTAGGGGTTTTATATATAAAATACCTTTATCTAAAAAATCCTTCTGATATTCTATTAAAGTTTCAGCAATACGATATATAGTTTTTTTTCTCTGCTCTATACCTTTAATTAACCACTTAGCAGAATTTAATTTTTCTTCAACATATTTTTTAGTATCTTTGATCTCATGGTCAGAAATGCTTCCCTTTTTAATTATTTTTCCTTTACCATAAGGGGAAATATTATTACCTAGCTCTAAAATCGTTTTATAACGAGAATTTATCTTTATTTGAGGCAGATAACTATCGTTCAAAATTACTCTGTATCCTCCTCTTGTTTTTCTCATTATCACCAAATCGGGAAGTATATACTTAACTTCCTTGAAGTTTCCTACTCTTCTGCCGGGTTTAGGGTCAAAGGAGTTTTTAATTACATCAGCCAAAGATTGAACTTCAGATATAGATATTTTCAGATCTTTAGCAATTTTCTTAAATGATTTCCGGGCTAAATCTTGCAAATGGTATTTTATTATCTTCTCAATTTTTATATCACTAATGTCCAGATATTTTATCTGGATTAATAGACATTCTTGTAGATTTCTTGCTCCCACTCCAGGCGGGTCAAAATTTTGAATCAAAGATAATATCTTTTCTATTTTATCTCTTTTTATATTTAAATCAAGAGAAATATCATCTAAACCAATATTTAAATAACCGTTATCGTCTATGTTGCCTATTATATATTCACCAATTTTATAATCAATATCGCTGCTTACAGCTGTACTTAATTGGATTAGCAAATAATCTTGTAATGATTCTCTATAATAAATAAAATTTTCATCTCTATTTTCTTTCTCCGCTACAGGTCTATTGGGCAAAGCTCGATAATCTTTTTCCTTGAGATAACTTAACCAATCATCAAAGTTATTCTCTTCTCTTCTTTCATTAGATTCTTCGGTTTGAGTTAAAGCATTTTCCTCTTGATTTACTTTTTCTGTTATTGAACCTGTTTCTTGTTTAACTTCTAATAAGGGATTATCTACTAATTCTTCATCGATTAAATCTTTTAGTTCAACTAAATTTAATTGTAATATATTAATTGCTTGATATAATTGGGGAGTAAGAATTAATTTTTGTTTTTGTGTCAATGATAATTCAGGTTTCATCTCACAAACTCCACTATTATCTTGTATATGATATTGGTACATTTTATATATAATTTTTTCAAAATATAAGACATTGTCTATGCTTTATTAGAATATAAAATAAGCTTTGGTACTAAAACTTAAATTAAACTTCATCTAAACTATAACTAATAAAGTTTTAGGATCAAAAATATGAGTCTTTTCCATATCTAATACTACTTCCATATTTTGTTCAACTTCTACCTGGGTACGTGTATCCATCTTCCCTATCACAGAATGCTTTCCACAGGTCAGGTATATGAAAATCTCTGCCCCCAAAGGTTCAATCACATCCACTTTAGCCTTTATAGTATTAGAAGGTGTAGTATTAGGTGCAAACTGTTTATTGTAAAGATCTTCAGGTCTTACCCCAAAAATCACTTCTTTCCCGGCATAATCTGCTATTTTAGAATAAAAAGCCTGGGGAACTTTTACTTTAAAACTTTCTGCATCGATGAAATAATCTCCATTCTCTTTAACAACTTTAGCATCTATAAAATTCATTGCCGGTGAACCGATAAAACCGGCTACGAATTTGTTGTTGGGTTTTTTGTAAACTTCTAAAGGAGAACCTGATTGTTGCAAGAGACCGTCATTCATTATAAACATTCTATCTGCCATGGTCATAGCTTCTACCTGATCATGGGTTACATAAATTATAGTAGCTCCCAATCTACGGTGAAGTTTGCTGATTTCTGCCCTCATTGCCACTCTTAGTTTAGCATCTAAATTCGAAAGTGGCTCATCAAATAAAAATACTTTTGGTTTTCTTACTATGGCTCTTCCTACTGCCACTCGCTGTCTTTGCCCACCGGATAACTGTTTAGGTTTTCTTTTTAATAAATTTTCTATTCCTAATATTTCTGCGGCTTCTCCTACTCTTTGATCAATTTCTTTTTTTGGAAACTTTCTTAATTTCAAACCGAAAGCCATATTATTGTAAACATCCATATGAGGATAAAGAGCGTAGTTTTGAAATACCATGGCAATATCTCTATCTTTAGGCTGAACATCATTTACCAACTTATCGCCAATATAAATCTCCCCTGAGGTTGCTTCTTCTAAGCCAGCAATTGCCCGCAAGGTTGTAGTCTTCCCACAACCAGATGGTCCGACCAAGACTGCAAATTCCTTATCCTTTATCTCTATATTTACATTATCTACCGCAGTTACCTCTTTAAATTTTTTAGTAAGATTCTTTAAGATTACGTTTGCCATTTTAATTCCTCCTTATTAATACAATTATATTATTTTACCAAAAAGTTTTTAATATACCAAATTTATCTTTATTTTATAAATTCATTTTCGTATCGTGTATTGCGTATCGAGTATCGAGTGAAGAAAAAAATTCTTATGGTTTATAAATTTTCCGCAATCTGAGAAATCTTCTTTAAACGATGATAAATCCCCGATTTAGTAATTTTAAAATCTACTTCCTCAACTAATTCCTGTAAACTGGCATAAGGTAAATTTTTACGTACTTCAGCTACCAATGATAATCTCGGTGAAATATGTTGCAAACCTATTTTCTTTTCTATCACATCAATATCGTGTAACTGTTTAGCAGCAGAAAGAACTATTTTATCTAAATTTGCCGTTTCGCAATTAACTAATCTATTTACAATATTTAATACATCTTTTCTGGCCCTTATATCCTGAAAATACAATAAAGCATTCTGAAGCCCGATTAGTCTTAAGAATTCAAATATGCTATCCCCTCTCTTTAAATATACTACCCACTTCTTCTTCCAAAAACTTATCCGAGAGTTTAAACCGTAATAGTTAAAGAGTGTATGAATAAAATTTGCTTCTCCTTTATCATTTGTGGAAATTTCCAAGTGATACATCTTTTCCGGATCATTTACAAATCCATTTACCAAAAAGGCCCCTCTTAAATATGAATCATTAGAAAAATTTTTATTTAAATTTGACCTCCTTTCTCCGATATGCTGTTTATTGTGTATAGGTTCATTTCCCCAGTTTAAATTCAATTCTTTTAAAATTCTTGTAGTTTCTTTTAAAAAAGGAACTTTAACTTTATAATGTTTTTTCGTATTCGATAAATTTTCTTTTTTAACTGAGGGATAAATTTTAAAAACCCTTTTAATCAAATTATAAGCAGTTCGTGTGGTAGTAGGGTCTTCTAAGATAATAATTATATTTTTTTTCTGACCCGATTTAACTATATTTCCTTTTAATTTTATAAATGCCAGTAATTCACTCTTCTGTTTAGATATATCCTTGGGAATTATCCTGGCTAATTCATTTTTTACTCGGTAAAAAAATAACATTCTATGGCTCTGCTCTTTTCGCTTTGAGTTCTTAGTCAAATCTCATAAGTCACTTTTAATCTTTATTTCATCTTTATTCATATCTCTGTGTTTCACAAATAACTTATATTTTTTCCCCTTTAAATAATTTGCTAAATTGTTTATTAAAACCACCGATCTATGTCTGCCTCCCGTACACCCGAAAGCAATAGACAGATATGTTTTGCCTTCTTTAAGATAATAAGGGATTAAATAATTTAATAAATCAAAATAAACTTTCATAAAATGCTGGGTTACTGGAAATTCGGTTACATATTTTTCAATCTTCTCATTGGTTCCCGGTAGATTCTTTAATTTATCTATATAGAAGGGGTTGGGAAGAAATCTAACATCAAAAACTATATCTACATCAATAGGGATACCGTATTTATATCCAAAAGAGATTAAGGTTATCTGAATCTCTTGTTCTTTCCCTTTTATAAAATTCCTGATAATTTCATTACTTAATTGTTTAGGAGTTAAATCAGAAGTATCTATTATTAGGTTAGCTTGTGACCTTAATTCTTTTAACTGTTCTCTCTCTGCTTGTATATTTTCCAGAATGTTGTTTGAAATATCTAAAGGATGTTTTCTCCTGGTTCCGCTAAATCGGTGCATTAACATCTCATCACTTGCTTCCAAAAATAATATCTCTCGATTAATTCCTAACTCTTTTAAATAATCGAGTGATTTGTATAAATCCTTAAAAAAAATCCCTCCTCTTATATCTACCACTAAAGCGATCTTTGACAGTTTTCCCTTTGATTTTAAACAAATTTCAGCAAATTTGAGGATTAGCTGGGAAGGAATATTATCTACACAAAAAAAACCAGAATCTTCAAAGCACTTGACCGCTATACTTTTTCCCGCTCCGGACAGACCGGTAATTATTACAAATCTCGTCTTATCCAATTAATCCCAACGCCTCCTACTTAGTCGTTAGTGAATAGTGAATAGTCGTTAGTATAAGTCTTTAGTTTATACTTGCAAGATGTAAGATACAAGGTGCAAGTTAATTCAATTACTCAGCTGTCAATCAATTTAGTTAACTATTTTGTTATTTAAATTCTATTTCCTTAACTAATTAAGCAAGTAATTAGCTAACCAGCTAACTAATATCCTATCCACTATACGCTATATTATAAATACTATTCAAAACATCCAATATCTATAATAGAGTCGAGTAGATGAGTATCTCTCAACCTTAGAAACAACTTTGTATTCCCTGTTATCTTCCCGTTTCCTTAATGGAAGTGTCACAATATTAGTT